>JGI997J19993_1000202_pt1 | contig 20022 bp, 18 predicted proteins | sample Etolagbewater25m_FD_19993 | JGI IMG/M metagenome (IMG submission 19993)
TTTCAAAAAGATACTTACACAATATTTTTTGAACAAACTTTATATAAATATCAGAGTTTTTCTTTAAATGCCTTGTCAAGTTTATCGGAAAATTATTTATATTTTTCAACTCCCCAACAGCTTAATGACCCTTTTGATGTTGCATCAGAATCTTTGGAAAAACAGTTTAAAAACTTGAAATTAAATAAGAGTAATTTTAAACTATGTTCTTTATCACAAATTAATGATAATAAATTGATGTGGTCGCATTATACACAAGAGCATAGAGGAATATGTGTAGGCTATAAATTTTTATATTTACCAAATTATGTTGGAAAATCTAAGGTTAAATATCAAAATACAAATTTAGCTGAAAAAGATATATTTAATGGTATTTTAGATTACTGGACTGTTAAATCAGAAGATTGGGAATATGAGCAAGAAGTAAGATTATTGCACTATGGAGAGAAACAAAAAATACCTTATACTTTTGATGTTAGTGAAGCTATTGAAAAAAATATAATAGCATTACAAATAGAGTCTATAACTTTTGGTTTGAAATTTCAACATAAAGCTAGTATAAAACCCATAATTTTAGAAATTGAAAAAAAGCAAAACAGAGAAATAAATCTTTTTAAAGCAAATCAAAGTAAACAAAAGTTAATTATAAAAGAGATTGAATAGGAGGACAAGTACAATTAGTTTTCCCTGCTCCATCCTCTCCAAAGATGGAATGGATATAAAAGTTAAAAACAAAAAACACTCCACAATGAAAGGTAAAATTGCATATTGTCATATTTTTAACCTCCAATCAAAAAAGATGGTAAGATACAAAAACAAAAGTGAGGATAATCCTATGAACCAACTAAATGCAAAACAATCACATCATAAAACTTTTGAAGAGATAAAACAAACAGATGAAAATGGCAATGAATTTTGGTATGCAAGAGCATTTGCTAAAACACTTGAATATAGTGATTTTAGAAATTTTTTAAAAGTTATAGAAAAAGCGAAAAAAGCTTGTACCAATAGTAATAAAGAAGTTTCAGACCACCTCGTTGAAGTCACCGAGGTGGTCAAAGGTGGTTCGGGTGTATCAAATCCTTATCCATCTTTTAAACTATCAAGATATATGTGTTATCTTATAGTTCAAAATGCAGATCCGTCTAAACCAATAGTAGCTAATGGACAAACATATTTTGCTATACAAACAAGAAGACAAGAGCTAAAAGATGATAACAACTTCAAAAAACTGAAAGAGGATGAAAAAAGAGTTTATTTAAGAAATGAACTTAAAGAGCATAATAAACTTTTAGTCGATACAGCCTATAATGCAGGAGTAGAAACAAATCTTGACTTTGCAATATTCCAAAATCATGGATATAGCGGTTTATACGGTGGACTAGATGCCAAAGCAATACACAGAAAAAAAGAACTAAAAAAATCTCAAAAAATACTAGACCACATGGGAAGTACAGAATTAGCTGCAAATCTTTTCCGTGCTACACAAACAGAAGAGAAATTAAAAAGAGATAATATTCAAACAAAATCAAAAGCAAATGAAACCCACTATGAAGTGGGTCAAAAAGTAAGAGACACCATAAAAGAGCTTGGTGGTACTATGCCTGAAGACTTAGAAACTCCACAAAAAAGTATAAAAAACATTGAAAAAGAGATAAAAAAGTTAGAAAAATAGAGATAGATAAAGGGAACAAGTACAATAAAAACTAAAATTGCATATTGTTATATTTACCTCGCTCCCATCGTCCTCGATGGGAGTGTATATTTAAGCCAAAAGTAACTAAAATATTCAAATGGGAAGAACAAGATACAAAATATATGAACCAACACATCCTCACTTTTTAACACTCACAGTGTTGCATTGGATACCACTATTTACAAACAAACAAAGTGTTGAAATACTTATGGATAGTTTTCAATATCTACAACAAAATGATAATCTAAAAATTTATGCTTATGTAATACTTGAAAATCATCTTCATCTAGTAGCTAGTAGTGATGATATCTCTATGAGTATTAGAAAATTCAAATCATTTACTGCAAAAGAACTAATAAAACTTCTGCAAAAAAAGAATATTACCACCATACTAGACCAACTAGCTTTTTATAAAAAAGCCCATAAAAAAACTGCCCAGTATCAAATTTGGCAAGAGGGTATGCAACCCAAACTGATACAAGATGAAAAAACAATGATACAAAAAATAGAATATATTCATAACAATCCAGTCAAAAGAGGATATGTAGATGAAGCTATCCATTGGCGATATAGTAGTGCTAGAGATTATGAAGGGGTAGAGGGTTTGTTGAGTATAGAACGGATATGGTAAAGTGGTTGTAACTTTTTATATACACTCCCATCGGGGACGATGGGAGCGAGGGAAACTTATTCCAAATCCGTGCATTTTATAACAAATTTCCAAAAATCCAGACAGTGTCTGAAAAATTGAGATAAAGGGGACAGGTGCAATAAAAACTAAAATTGCATATTGTCATATTTTTAATCTCAAATCAAAAAAGATGGTAAGATATAAAAACTAAAGGAGTCAAAGAACATGGACAAAGTATTGATAACGACACTTCAAAGTGAATTTAATCAACTATCTAACACACTTGAAGATAGCTTAATAGAATACTGGTTTGCAAGGGATTTACAAAAAGTCCTTGGATATGAGAGGTGGGAAAATTTTGCAAATGTTATTCAAAAGGCAAAAATAGCTTGTGAAAACTCCAATATAGAAGTATCAGACCATTTTCGCGATGTCACGAAAATGGTATCAATAGGCTCAAATACACAACGACCCATAGAAGATATTATGCTTACAAGATATGCTTGTTATCTTATCGCTCAAAATGGCGATAGCAAAAAACAGCAAATCGCCTTTGCTCAAACTTATTTTGCGATACAAACAAGAAAACAAGAGCTAGTAGAACAAAGACTGGAATTAGAAGATAGACTTAAAGCAAGAGCAAAACTCAAAGAATCAGAAACAGAACTATCAAAAAACATCTATGAAAGAGGTGTGGATGATAGCGGATTTGGTCGCATAAGGTCAAAAGGAGACACAGCACTTTTTGGTGGTAATACTACCCAAAATATGAAAGATAAATTAAGAGTGCCAAATGCTAGACCCTTGGCTGATTTTTTACCTACAGTTACTATAACAGCTAAAAATTTAGCAACAGAAATCACCAATCACAATGTAAAACAAAAAAATCTTTATGGTGAAAACTCTATCACAAGTGAACATATCCAAAACAATGAAAGTGTACGAGGACTACTAACTGAAAGAGGTATAAAGCCAGAGGAGTTACCACCTGCAGAGGATTTGAAAAAGCTAATGCGAAAAGTAAAGTCTGATGAAAAAAAGATGATTAAACAAAGTGCATTGCCAAAAAAAGATATAAATGGGACGGGTACAATTAAATAGTTTATATTTGTCAAATAAAATGAAAAGCAACCAAACAAACACCCCACGATGAAAGGTAAAAATTACATATTGTCATATTTTTAATAAAATTGGTTTTATAAAAGAATAGATATAATCTCTTATGCAAGATTATACAACAAAACTAACAACACATAGAGAATTTTATCCAATACTTGACCTTGATTGGTCTGTTGAAAGTGATAGAGGTCGTATCATCTCTTCACCCTCTTTTAGAAGACTTCAAAAAAGAACACAAGTATTTGCACTGGAACTTAATGCAGCTGTAAGAAGCAGGCTTACTCACTCACTTGAAGTGTCTCAAACTTCACGATTTATCGCTAAAACTATCTTAAAAAAGCTTGATGATAAAAATCTTAAAGAGATGGAAAATGCTTTTGTATCTACAGCTGAGATGGCTAGTTTACTACATGATATAGGAAATCCACCCTTTGGTCACTTTGGTGAAACTGCTATAAACGAATGGATGGATAAAACTTGTGATAAGTATTTGATGAATATAAACGGTGATGAAACACTAAAAAATCTCTTGAAAAAAGATTTAGCTGCTTATGATGGCAATGCCCAAGCTATAAGAATTATACACAAACTACAAAGATTTAATCTCTCTTATACACAAACAGCTTCTGTACTAAAATACACAAGAGGTGCTTTTGAAGAAAAGCAAAGTAATGAGCCACTTTCTTACCTTAAAAAGAAAGCAGGATACTACTATAGTGAGAAAGAGTTTGTAGAAACTATTTTAGATACTTTAGAGATACAACATGGGCATCGATTTCCACTTACTTATATTATGGAAGCTGCTGATGATATATCTTATTTGAGTGCTGATATGGAAGATGCTGTGGATAAAGGCATCTTAACTTTAGAAAAAATTTATGAACTGATAGTTCTTGAAACTAAAGTGGTTAATGAAAAATATGGTACAAACACAACCATGCTTTTAGATGTCGTAGAATCCAACTATAAAAAAGCAAAAGAGAGAGAAGATGAACCCTATCAGTTTAATATGTTTCTAACACTTACAAGGGCTCAACTTATCTTTAAACTTGTAAATTATGTGTCTGATTTATATATCAAACATCATAACCAAATCTTTGATGGTTCTTTTAATAGCGCGTTATTAGAATATGACAAAGCCCATGAGTGTTCACAAGCCGTAGAAGTACTTAAGAATATCTCTTATAGACATATCTACACACACAAGCAGGTACAAGCTTTAGAGATAAAAGGATACTCTATCATACAAGGGTTATTTGATATTTATGAGCCTCTTTTGAAGCTTAGTACTGAAGAGTTTGAGTTATTGTTAGCTGATAAAAGAGTAGATTGTGCTATTTGTCAAAATTTACTCTCACGATTATCAAAAAAACATCTTGTAGCCTATAAAAAAAGTGTAAGTAGTATCAGTGATATTGAGAACTATAAACTTTTAGAGTGGTATTATAGAGCAAGACTTGTATGTGACTATATTAGTGGTATGACAGATGATTATGCTTTATTTGAGCATCAATCTCTGTCTGCGTAAAAAACTCTTAAGAGTTCTTAGAGTTTTCAAGTTCTACTACAACTTGTCTCATTTTTAAGAGTGAATCAGGATTTAAAGAGATAGAGTCTATACCATTCTCAACTAAAAATCTTGTAATTTCAGGATAATCCGAGGGTGCTTGTCCACAAATACCTATATATTTATTTTGTTTTTTACACTGCTCTATAACCATAGCTATCATTCTTGTTACTGCTTTATTTCTCTCATCAAAAATATGTGCTATTAAAGCACTATCTCTATCAACTCCTAAAGTTAATTGTGTTAAATCATTGGAACCTATACTATAGCCATCAAATATTTTTAGGAACTCATCTGCAAAGATTACATTACTTGGTATTTCACACATTGCATAAATTTCAAGTGAATTTTTACCTTGTACCAGTCCTTTTTTATTCATAATTTTGATAACTTTTTGACCCTCAACAGGTGTTCGTACAAACGGAAGCATTATTTTAACATTTGTAAGTCCCATCTCATCTCTTACTTTTTTTAAAGCTTCACATTCCCACTCAAAAGCTTTTTGATACTCTTTTGAGTAGTATCTACTAGCTCCCCTAAATCCTATCATAGGGTTCTCTTCATCTTGTTCGTACGCTTTTCCACCTGGCATATTTTTGTATTCATTTGATTTAAAATCACTGGTTCTTACAATTACAGGTTTTGGATAAAAAGCAGCCCCAATCATCCCTATCCCTTGGGCTAATTTATCTATAAAAAAACTTTTGGGGTCTTTATACCCTTTTATAAATTTTTTTATCTCTTTTGCATCTTGAACTTTTTTTTCATTGTAGATATCAAAAAGTGCCATTGGATGTGCTTTTATAAAGTTATTGATAATAAATTCCATTCTAGCCAACCCAACCCCTTGATTTGGGAGTTTTGCAAATACAAACGCTTTATGAGGATCTCCCACATTCATAAAAAGTTTTGTTTTAGGCTCTTGTAAATTATCTATATCTATCTCTTCAATCTCATATTTTAAAACACCTTTATATACATAACCATTTTCACTACCAGCACAGCTAATCGTTACTTTGTCCCCATCTTTTAAAAGTTTTGTAGCATTTATACAACCCACAACTGCAGGAACTCCAATCTCCCTTGCAACAATAGCGGCATGACAAGTTCTTCCACCTTTGTTAGTTACAACTGCTGCTGCTTTTTTCATCAAAGGTTCCCAATCTGGATCAGTTGTATCAGCTACTAAAATATCACCCTCTTTAAAAATATGTGAATCAGAGAGCTTAGTGATAATTTTAACAGTACCTACACCAATCTTATCCCCAATTGCCTGCCCTTTAAGAATAGTTTTTCTCTCATCTTCTTTTACTAATAGATTATAGTTTTTAAGTATATATTTCTCTTTTTTACTTTGTACAGTTTCTGGTCGTGCTTGTACTATAAAAAGTTCTCCACTTTTGGCATCTTTTGCCCACTCTATATCCATAGCTTGATAATTGCCTGAGAGCTTTGAATAGTGTTCTTCTATACTCAAACCATAAGAAGCTAGTTTTATAATCTCATCATCGCTCAGTGAAAAACTGTTTTGTTCTTTTTTTGTGATGGAGATGTTTTTAGTTTTGTCCAATTTTTTACCACTATAGATCATTTTTTTTGCTTTTGAACCCAGCTGTTTTTTGAGTATTGTAGAGATACCTTTTTTCAAGGTTGGTTTAAAAACAAAAAACTCATCAGGGATAACTTTCCCACCCACGATATTTTCACCCAAACCATAGATTGAATTTATCATGATTAAATCTTGTGAACCTGATTCTGTATCAATTGTGAACATTATTCCGCTACTTGCTTCATCACTTCTCACCATCTTTTGCACACCTACAGATAAAGCAACTTTGAGATGATCATATCCCCTACTTTGTCTGTAACTTATAGCTCTATTATTAAAAAGTGAAGCGTAACATTTTTTGATAGCTTCTAAAAGTGAGTTCTCATTGTTTATATTCAAAAAAGTATCTTGCTGACCAGCAAAACTGGCATCTGGAAGATCTTCAGCAGTCCCAGAAGAGCGTACTGCTACATCAACAGCTTTTGTTCCATATTCTTTTGATAAGGTTTTATAGGATTTTTTTATCTCTTTTTCTAAAGATAAAGGGAATTTGGCATTTAAAATAAGAGTTCTTATCTTAAGCCCTTTTTTTTGTAGATTTTTGATATCACTTATATCTAAGTCAGATAAAATAGCTTTTATTTTATCTTTTAAATTGTTTTCTTCTATTAAAAGCCAATACGCTTCGCTGGTTGTTGCAAAGCCATTTGGTACTTTTACACCAAGACTCTCCAGCGAACTGTACATCTCTCCTAAACTAGCATTTTTCCCGCCAACTATAGATACATCTTTTATATCTATCTGATTAAAAAACTTTATATATTTCATAACTAGCCTCCAAAATTAAATTTTAAAAGTGCAATTAAATCTTAGTCATTCCCTCATCATCAATTTTTATTATATTATCTTCCACAAGTTTTGTCAAAGCTCTTTTATAGGCTTTTTTACTAATACCAAAAAGCTCTTTGATAGTATCTGCATCTGTTTTATAGTTATATGGGAGGTCATTGAAGTTTTGTGCTAGTACATCTAATACTTTTTTTGTATTGATATCATCAGCATTGCTTTTTCCTATAGGTTGCAAAGATACATCTACTTTTTTATCATCTCTTATATTTTTGATATATGCTGTCATCTTTTCACCTACATTTACATCACTAAAGATTTCATTATTGTATATCATACCTTCGTAAGTATCATTGATAATTACTTTATATCCCATAGGTGTTTTAGCAAAAAGAAGTATCTCTACTTCTTGATTTTTTTCTAACTTTTGTGTATCACTACTTAAATATGAAGTGATTTTTTCAACACCAATAAGTCTTGAAGTCTCTTCATCTTCTACTATTCGTACAATTCGTGATTCCCCTACTCTAAAAGGATTTTTTTGTCTATTTTTAGGTACAAAGAGATCTTTTTGTAAACCCCAATCTACAAAAGCCCCAAATGAGGTAGTATCTACAACTTTTGTAAACATAAATTGATTTTTCATACCATAAGGTGTTTGTGTAGTTGCTACAAGTCTATCTTCACTATCTGTGTATATAAAAACTTCAAGTTCATCATCTACTTGCATATCTTTTGTAATATAGGCATTTGGNAGTAGCACCACCTCTTCATCTTGTGCTTCTAAGTATATACCTGGTTCTGTTATTCTGTTGATTTTTAGGGTGTTCATCTCACCTAATTGTATATGTTCGTTTATCATAAAAAGATTATACCTAAAAATAAGTAACTATTGGGTAAAATCCGCGCTATGAAACATTTAAGAGGTTATGGTAAACGATACTTTAGTTTAGCAATTATTGCTATGTATTCTACAATGTACAAACTTTGTACAATCGATGCAAATCAACAATACCATCTTAAAGCCTTTGAATATCAGGAATACAAAACTTCTCCACCCTTTTTAACTTTTAATTACTAACACAAAATAAATTAAAATTAATTAGGAAAAATAATGACAAAAACAATAAAACTAAGCTTAATAGCTAGTTTAATATGCACAGCTACTATAAGTGCAAATGAAGATTTAGGAACTATAACAGTTTCAAGTGCCACAAAAAGTGAACAATCAATAAAAGATGTAACATCAAATGTTGATGTAATTACAAGTGTTGAGCTTGAAGAAAAACATATCACCAATGTAAGTGATGCTTTAAATCTTGTAAGTGGTATTAGCTTTACATCAAATGGTGGGCTTGGAAGTACCACTTCGGTACGAGTAAGAGGTTTTGATAGTAAAAGAGTTCTAGTACTTATTGATGGAGTAAGATACAACGACCTTACTGGTTTAAGTGGAGCACCATTTGAGCATCTTATGGCAACAGATATCGCAAAAATAGAGATAATAAAAGGGGCTCAAAGTGGTATTTGGGGTGCTGATGCTAGTGCCGGGGTGATTAATATCATCACAAAAACGGCAAAAAAAGGGCTTCATGGTGAAATTAACACAGAAGTTGGAAGCTTTCACACAAAAAAATATGGTGCGGTAGCCTCATATGGTGGAGATAAATTCTATACAAAAGTAAGTTCTCAAAGGATAACTTCCGATGGATTTACAGTACAAGCTCCAAGTGGTAAGGATATAGATCAATTTGAAGATGATAAATATAAAAACATAACAACAACTTTAAAAGCTGGTGTAAAAATAGATGATGCAAATAAAGTTGATATTTCACATACGATAATAGATGCAAAAGGTGACTACGATGGAGGTGCTTGGGGTGATACAGCAGAACAAAAAGCAAATAATGGAAACTATCATAATGCAACCCATGATACTTTTAGTAGTGTTAACTTTGAAAATAAGAACTCTTTTTCCACAACAAATATTCAGTATAACAAATCTAAATTTGATAGAGAATTTGATGCAAATAGTGTTATTACAGAGTATGATGGAGATGTAGATGAATATGGTTTACGAACAAATGTCCCATACTTAGATAATAGCTCATTTATAATAGTTGGAGCTGATTACAAAAGTTTTGAACACAAAAATGATATTAATGAAAAGTATAACAATAAAGCTGTTTTTCTTACAAATAACAATAAATTTCAAGATACTATAATTACAGAGTCTCNNAGAGTTGATCATTACAATAAATTTGACAATAAAACAACTGGGAAAGTTGGAGTGAAACATAATTTTAATCAAGATTTATATCTTAGTGTAAATAGTGGTACAGCATATAATGTACCAACACTTTTCAATCTTTATTCAAAATATGGAAATGAAAACTTAAAACCTGAAACAACAAAGTCTTATGATATATCGTTTGGATATAAAGATTTAGAGATTACATATTTTCATAACAAAGTTACAAATATGATTGACTATGATAGTGGTATCTCAAAATATGGGAACTTAGAGGGTACAACAACACTCAAAGGCTATGAGATAGCTTATCAAAAAAATATCTTAGCAGATACATTATTGAATTTAAACTATACAAGAACCGATGCAAAAGATAAAGATGGTTATCAGTTACAAAGGGTTCCTAAAAACAACTTTAAATTTGGAATTGACTATTATGGAGTTGCAAAATTACATTTTGGACTCAATGGTGAATATGTAGGCAAAAGGATAGAATATAATTATGGGACACATGATATAAGTGCTCAAACAGGAAGATATACTGTTATGAATTTTGTAGTAAATTATGATATAACAAAAACTATGAAAATATATGGTAAAATTGATAATATTACAAATAAATACTATCAAACAGTTGATGGGTATGCTACAAGTCCAAGAGCATACTATGCAGGTATAAAGGTTAGTTTCTAATGAAATCAGTTTTAATAATATTATTTCTTGTATTACATATTTTTGCAAATGAGATAACAGTTACAATAGTTTATGACAATGACAAAGAGGATAAAACAGTGACTACAACCTATGAAAATGGAGAAACTGCTTTAGATATTCTTGCCAAAGTTGCAACTATAAAAACATCAAAAACAGGCAAATATAACTTTGTACGCTCTATTGATGGTCGTGTTTCACAAAAAGGGAAATTTGGATGGTTTTATCTGATTGATGATAAAAGTGTTCATAAAATGGCATCAAACTTTAAACTCCATAACAATAAAACTATGACTTGGATATATAAAGTTGAAGATTGCTATAAAGCTGCATCATGCAATTAAAATTTCTTATTCTCTTTTTATTGGCGACAAATCTTTTCGCTTATGAGAGAATCATAGCTTTAAGCCCATCAATAAATGAGATAATATATGCTTTGGGTGATGGGAAAAAAATTGTTGGAAACACAACACATTGTACTTATCCACAAGAAGCGCAATCAAAACCAAAAGTTGGGGGATATTTTTCCCCTTCTTTGGAAAAAATACTATCTTTAAAACCTGATATGGTTATCATGCAACAAAGTAGTATAAAACTATCTCAAAAACTACAACAGCTTGGCATCTCTACCCAAGTTTTAAGTCTAAAAACACTCAATGATATTAAAAGAAGTATTGAAATCATAGGCGATATTCTCAATAAAAAACCACAAGCACAAGAGATTTTAAACACTATTGATAGAAAACTTAAAGAGATACAAGGTATTGTTAAAAACAAAAAGATACTTATGGTTATAGGGCATAATCTCTCTTTAGAAAAGCGTATCTTTGTAGCAGGTCAAAATCTTTATTTTGATGATATAATTAATATCAGTGGAAATACAAATGCTTTTAAAAGCAGTCGTATAGGACAACCAATACTCAATATGGAAAATATTATAGCTACAAATCCTGATATAGTGGTACTTTTAGCACCTTTTAGAGAGGATAAACATCTTACTCATGAGCAACTAATCAACCCTTGGTTAAAGCTACCAATCAATGCAAAAAAAACAAATAGTATCTATATGATAGATAAACATTACGCAGGGATTGCAAGCAATAGAATTATCTATTTTTTAGAAGACTTCAAAGGATTTTTGGCTGATGCTAGAGATAAAAAACTACAGTAACTTTATCTTAAAAGATATCTCCTTTTCACTTGAAAGTAATTTAATCATACTTGGAAATAATGGTGCAGGGAAAACCACCATAGCAAAAGTATTATCAGGTATCATTGCAAGTGATTGTGTCACAATAGATGGGTTGAAACCATCTGATATCCACGGAGATGAAAAAACGAAACTTATCAACTATATCCCCTCTTATTTAGAGATTTTTGATGAGTATTTAACTGTTTTTGAGTTTTTAGAGCTTAGTAATCTTCATAGTGATTTTCCTATTGATACTGTTTTAGAAAATTTAAATATTGGGTACTTAAAAAACAATTCCTGTAAACATTTAAGTAGTGGCGAATCCCAGCTTGTATTATTAGCAAGTGCAATTTTGCACAATGCAAAATTTACAATTTTGGATGAACCCACATCAAACCTTGACCCCAAAAGGGTCAAAACTATTTTTAATCTCCTTAAAAGTACAGAGTATCTCAATAATAAAATCATCATAACCCACAATCTTAATCTTGCATACCAACTTGGATATGATATTCTTTTTATAGAAAATGGAAAGATAAAATATCATGGGAAAAATGAAGAGTTTTTTTCAACATCAAATTTACAAAACTTTTTTGAAGATAGTGTAAAAAAGGTAGACAATAATATCTTGGTGAACTTATGAGATATTTATTAATTTTAACCTCTTTGATTATTATAGCTATTGCCCCTTTTAGCGGACAGATAGATATATCTTTGGCTAATATTTTAGATGTTTCTAAGATGGACTATCAAATATTTTGGGATATACGACTCCCTAGAGTTGTTTTAGCTTTTTGTGTGGGGGCTATTTTGGCTTTGAGTGGATTGGTGTTTCAAACGATATTTAGAAATCCAATGAGTACCCCTTTTACTTTAGGGGTTGCTAGTGGTGCAACCCTTTTTACAGCTATTGGGATAGTTTTTGGATTTTTAACATTTATCTCATTTTTTGCATTTTTAGGGGCTGTTTTAACTATAGTGATACTTTTTTTAATAGCTTCAAGATTTCACGCTACCCAAACATCATCACTTCTTTTAGTGGGTATTGCATTGTCTTTTTTTTATAGTGCAAGTTTGATGGTGCTATTTTTTATAAGTGATCTCCAAGAGAGTTATGAGATAGTACGATTTACTATGGGAAGTTTGGATATTGTTGGGTTTAATTCCATATATCTAGTTATATTAGCTGCAATTTTTATATTGAGCATTGTCAAAAAATATCAATACCACATAAAACTTCTTTTAACCTCTTATGATTTTGCCACATTAAAAGGGATAGATGTAAAAAAAACAAACTATATTTTGCTTTTAAGTGTCTCTATTGTGGTTGGTATTTGTGTCAGTATCACAGGGCCTATTGGTTTTGTGGGGCTTATTATTCCCCATATTATCAAAACTATTGCCAAAACAAGTTCTGATAAACTTATAGTTCCTATTTTCTTTTTTGGTGGAGTTTTTTTAGTACTTTGTGACCTAATAGCTAGAAATACAGGGGCTGTTTCAGATATACCAATTGGGGTGGTTACCTCATTTTTAGGTGCTCCATTTTTTATATATCTATTACTTAAAAGAGGGAAACGTTCATGAAAGCTTTTTGTATCAGTGCCATAGCATCCAACCAAGGTAAAACAATCCTTACTACTGCCCTACTTTATCACTATAAAGATTCAGTTCGACCTTTTAAGATAGGACCTGATTATATCGACCCACAATTTCACAAACAAGTATCTGGAACACCAAGTATAAATCTTGATAGATTTATGATGAACAAAAAGCAAATCAAATGGCTTTATAATCACTATAGCGATAAAAAAGTCTCTATTTGTGAGGGTGTTATGGGGTTTTATGATGGAAGTGATAAAAAAAGCAGCGCTTATGATCTCTCAAAGCTTTTAAATATACCAACAGTTTTACTTCTTGATGGAAGTGGCAGCTATATCACTGTTAGTGCTGTTTTAAAGGGTCTAAAAAGCTATAAGCAAGATAACACTATAAAAGCTGTTATATTAAATAAAATATCCTCTAGCGGGCATTATGAGCTTATTAAACAACAGATACTCAAAGATTTTGATGATATAGTCGTTGCTGGTTGGATTCAAAATGATATTAAAAGCTTATGCGATACACATCTTGGACTTGATTTAAATGATTTATCCAAAATAGAGCAAATAAGCAAAGAGGTTTTAGAACATATAGATTTAGAAGCTTTAGAGAGTATAGGAAAAAGAAAAAAGAAAAAAAATCAAGAGTATCCTTTTGAGGTTTTAGAAAAGCAAAACAAACATCTAGTTATAGTCAATGACGAAAACTTCTCTTTTCTATATCATGATAATCTAGAGTTTTTTAAAACAGTATTTGAAAAAGTAACAATCGTAAGTGCTATCAAAGATGAAGAGATACCAAAAGATGCAGATATAGTCTATATTTGCGGTGGCTATGTGGAAAACGATAAAGCCTACGAAAAGATAAAAGACTCTACAAAGTTCAAAACTTCCCTTATCAATCATAGTCGTACAAAAAAGATATATGCAGAGTGTGCAGGGCTTTTGTATCTTGGAAACAAAGTGGATGAAAAAGTTATGAGTGGTATTTTAGATGTGGATTTTACTTTGGAAAAAAGATTTACAAGACTTGGATACTACTACAACGAAGCTTTGATAAAAGGGCATAGCTTTCACTATACAAAAGCAGTTGATGATAGCAATGGTTTTGATATATTATCTAAACAACCAAAGGGTGAGGGTAAAGTTGGAAGTTGGACAAATAAAGATAAGAATGTGTTTGGTACTTATCTTCATACGATGTTTAGAGGTAATATAATACTTTTAAAAGATAAATTTTTATGAAATTCACTAAAAAACAATCAAGCATACTAAGTGATATAATCCTACACAGAAGAGATGTAAGAGGGAATAACTTTCTATCTAAAAAAATAAAAAAGAAAGATATAACGGCTATCTTAAATGCTGGTATCCATGCACCCTCAGTTGGATTTTCTCAGCCTTGGAAGTTTATAGTTGTAGAAGATAAAAAGATTAAAAACAAAATCTATAACAACTTCAAAAAATCCTATGAGAAAAGCAAAAAACACTTTAAAGAAAGAGAACTTTATAACTCTTTAAAACTTGAAGGTATCAAAGAAACACCTCTAAATATAGCAGTATTTTATAAAAAGCCTACAAAAAAAGTCTTGGGACAAACAAGTTCAAAAAAAATGGGTGAATATAGTGTGGTTTGTGCTATTCAAAATATGTGGCTATATGCTAGAAGTTTAAATATTGGTCTTGGTTGGGTAAGTATCATCAATCATAAAAAAGTACAAAAAATTTTAGATGTAGGTGATGAGTATAAACTCATAGGCTATCTTTGTGTAGGATATACTAAACAATTTTTAGATACCCCTGAGTTAGAAACTTTACAATGGGAAAAGAAAAAAGAGTTACAAGAGGTTGTAAGTTGGGTATAAAAACGACTATTACAAAAGCTGACCTCCCCTACTTTTATCAACAATTTGAATTAAAAGAAACAAAAGATGGTATGAGTGATAGTGTTTATTTATTAGGTCAAGAGTATGTTTTAAAAATATTTGAAAATGATATAGCAAGTAGTATTGAAAATGAGAAGAAACTGTTAGAAAAACTACAAAACCTAGCTATACCTAAAATAATTGAAATACTTACAATAAATGAAAAGCCAGCAATAATATATACTCAAATATCTGGGACAAGTATTAAAAACCCTACTTTGGCACATATAAAGCAAATAGGAAATTTTCTTCAAAAGTTTCATCAATGCACTCACAATATTCACTCTTCAAATGAGATATTATTTTCTAAAGAAAATCTCAAACAACTTATTAGTAAATCAAATTTTAAAGAGATAGAAAAATATTTTGACACTCTTCATATCTCTTTTAAAAATGATGGTATCATACATGGTGACTTATTTCCTGATAATGCAAAGTTTGAAGATGATATTTTAAGTGGTGTATATGATTTTAGTGAGGCTTGTAATGGAGATTTTATTTTCGATATAGCTGTAGTTGCTTTATCTTGGTGTTTTAATGTTGATACATTTTCCAAAAAAAAGACACAACTCTTGCTTGATAGTTATGGATTAAAGGTTGATATCGATGTTTTTAAAGAGTATATAAAATATGCTTTGGTATATTATGCAACGACAAGATTTATAAATCAAAGAGATTACAAAGAATTAATACGAAAGTTGGATAATATATGACATTTTCTCATGGTGGAGATATAATCAATTTTGCTACAAATCTGGGCTGTGATGTAGATGAGATAATAGATTTATCATCAAATATCAACTTTTTAAAGCCGGAGATTCATTGTGATTTCAATACTTTAAATATCTCGCCATATCCAAACTACGATAAGCTCTATAATTCTATTGCAAATCTATACCAAATAAAAAGTTCACAACTAGAACTTTACAATGGTGGCAGTAGTGCAATCTTTTCACTTTTTAAATTTTTTGATATCTCCTATATCAATATTTATAGTCCTGCTTATTTAGAGTATAAAAAAGCTGCTGTAAAACTTAACTATAGCTATGAACTTATCAATAGATTTACAGATATTTATAAAGAGGTTATCCCTAACTCTTTGGTTGTTTTTGTCAATCCAAGTACTCCTGAGGGAAGTTTTTATGATATAGATAAGCTTATCCAAATATGGATTGAAAAAAATTGTACTATACTTATAGATGAGTCATTTTTAGATTTTACCTCATACCCATCTGCACTCAAATATATCAAAACTTATAATAAACTATATATACTAAAATCTATGACAAAATTTTATAGTAGTGCGGGAATTAGAGTAGGAGCAGTACTTTCTTCAGAGCAAAATATCAAAAAACTTCAAAACTGTGAACCAGTTTGGAAAATATCACAATTTGACAGTACCTATATCCAAGAAGCTCTCAAAGATGATAATTTTGTAAAAGTGTCAAAAGCTGTTACAGTAACAAATAAAGAGTATCTTGTCGCTATATTAAAAGATTTTAAATATACACAAGATATTTTCAGCTCTTGTACAAACTTTGTAATGATACAACTTAAAAATATAAATGCTAAACAGTTTCAAGAACTTCTAAAACCATATAAAATTATGATAAGAGATTGTTCTAATTTTGACTTTTTAGATGAGAGTTTTGTAAGAATTGCTGTAAAAAGCCATAAAGATTTAGAGTATTTTGAAAAAGCACTGCAAAAACTCTAATTAATAGATTACTTGTCTTGATCCATTTTTCCAATAGCACACGATACAAAACTTTTTGCTTTTGCTCCTACATTTTGTAAAGGTGAAAGTTCATCCTCTGCAAGTGGATAGCCTAAACTTCTAAGCTTTAATTTTAAGGTATCTTTTTGATTTTCATCCAATTCTAAAGTTATCTCTCTTGGCATTTTCTCTAAATCAACTTCAACATCACCAAAATCATCTTTGAGTGCTTTTTTAAGTGTACTTGCACAACCACCACATTTTACATTTTGTACTCTAAATGTTTTTTTCATAAATAACTCCTTTAAAGTTTGTAAATTACCGATATTAAAATTATACTATACAAACTTAATGTAAGTTGTTTATAATTCTTTATATTAGTACTATTTTTTAATTTAATTCCAAAATAAACACCAACTAATGATGATATTCCGACAATAAATCCTTCACTAAAATGCATATGTCCAGTAAGGCTCAGACTGATAAATCCAGCAATAGAACTAAATATTACAAAAAACAATCCTAAAGATGCTGCATCTTTTAAATTATAAAGCATATATCCTACAAGTATAGGTGCTAAAATAACTGAACCACCAATCCCAATACTCATAGCTATCATTCCTATGATAAATCCTACTCCCATTAAAACAAATTTATTTCTAGTTTTTGTCCCTTTTGGGTTTGTTATTGATGTAACAGCAACTCTATAGATTGAAAATATGATTACAAGAATAAAAATATATTTTAAATATATTCCAGGAACATTTGGAACTATAAAGCCACTTAAACTTCCACCAAGAAACCCACCTATTCCTATAGTAACACCATCTTTTAAAATCTCTTTATTTTTTCTACTATTTAAAAAGCTTCCATAAATAGAGCTAAAAACCATCTGCATAATAGAAATTGCTACAGCACTTTTCATCTCAAAACCGTATAGTAGCAGCATAGGNACAAGAATAGTTCCTCCACCTATACCAAAAAAGCCTGACATAAGACCTGTAAGAATTCCAAGTAGTATAAGTGTCATAGAGTACTATTCTTCTTTTTTCATAGCTGTAATAAAGTTTTCATAAATATCTTCTAACTCTTTATCTTCATTTGAAACATCAATACCATCATGTTCTTTAAGTGCATGTTCAATAACGGCAACTCTTTTAAGCATATAAGAGAACATCTCTTTTGATACATCGGGTAGGTCATTATGGTCAAGTTGTGATTTGTCATTACAGTCATCATCTTTTCTTCGTACAATTCTAGCAGGAACACCAACAGCTGTTGAACTACAAGGTACATCTTTAACTACAACAGAGTTTGCCCCTATTTTACAGTTTTTCCCTATAGAGATATTTCCTAGTACTTTTGCACCACTTCCTATAACACTATTATTTCCTATTGTAGGGTGTCTTTTCCCATGACTTAAACTCACCCCACCTAAAGTTACACCCTGATATATAAGTACATCATCTTCTATAATTGTTGTTTGTCCTATCACTACACCAAACCCATGATCTATAAAAACTCTTCTTCCTATAGTAGCAGCTGGATGAATATCTACATTTGTAAATAATTGAGAAATACCACTTAAAATCCTAGCTAATCTTTTGAAACCTTTATTATACAATCTATTTGATATTCTATAATTAACTATTGCCCAAATACCAGGGTAGTTAAAAATAAGTTCTATTTTCGAGTGTAATGCTGGATCATTTTTTCTAGGAACTGAAAAATCTTCTTTGATTAAACTCCATAAACCCATTTTATATTATCCTTTTGATGCTATTGTTTTTAAATAGCTATTGTCATTTATATATTCCATAAGAATATCTTTTAATTGTTCGTTTTGTGTCGTAGATACTAATCTATCTAAAATATCTTGTGAATTATAGTCTAAGTCATCAAATATCTCAATAATACTTTGAGATTTTAAAAATTTATCTTGCTTCATAACACCATCTTCAAAGATAATATTTACCTCAGATGGAGAACTAAAGAGATTGTGTTTCATACCTAATATATCTTGATATGCTCCAACTAGAAAAAATCCTAAGAAATAATCCTCTTTTGTTAGATCAATTTCGTGTAAATATAGAGGCTTTTTTGAATCAAATGGTATCTCTCCATCACTATCACAAGTTATATCCCATATATTTGCACTTCTTGTTCCTTTTTTATCAAGATGAGATAAAGGCATCACCGGAAACTCTTGATTTATTCCCCAAAAATCAGGTAATGATTGGAAAATTGAGAAGTTTAATAGATACTTTTCTTGAATTTTATTATCAAGGTTTCGTAACTCTTTATCATTTCTATGATCTTTTAAACTAATCGCTTTTTTAATAATAAGATGTGTTAAAACTTCTGCATTACTCCTATCATTTAAATCAACATATCCAAGGTCAAATAGTGTCAAAATAGACTCTAAATGTTCTAGACTATCATGCATATACTCTTTTGCATTTTCATTATTTATATCTCTATATAAAAGACTCAACTCCTCTATAATAGGAGGATTTTGACCTTTTAATCGTAAGTTTGATTCATTATACTCACTTGTAAATAGTTCCAGTGTTGGTGCAATAAGTACTGAACTAGGTGCTGAAATAAATCTTCCAGATTCTGTAAAAATATTTGGTACTTTTACTCCATTTTTTGATGCAATATCATTGAGTGTAAATAAAACATCACTTACAAACTCTTTTAAACTATACTGTGTTACTTTTTCATAAGCAGAGTATTCTATAGATAAACCACCACCAATATTAATAGCATCTAAAGAAGTTGCTCCCATTTTTATAAGTTCTGTATAGATATGTCCTGATTCTTTAAGCGCTTTTTTTAATGGAGCAATTGTATCCATAGCTGAACCTATATGAAAATGTATCATTTTCAATGAATCTACTAAACTGTTTTTCTCCAACATATCAAAAGCTTCAAGAATCTCTGTTGAACTTAGTCCAAATTTCGCATCGATACCACCACTTTTTGCCCAAGTTCCACTTCCTGAACTATGAAGACGAACTCGTAAACCTATACTTGGGCATGGAAGTTGTAATTCATTATGTAGTTCTATAATTGTTTCTAATTCATTAAGACCTTCAATAGTTAAAGTAATATTATGCCCTTGATTTTTAGCTATAAATCCAAGAGTTATCATCTCTTTATCTTTAAAACCATTAACTGTTATAGGGGCATTTTTATTGTTATAAGCCATTGC
>JGI997J19993_1000203_pt1 | contig 19829 bp, 20 predicted proteins | sample Etolagbewater25m_FD_19993 | JGI IMG/M metagenome (IMG submission 19993)
TTTTTACTAAATCAAAGATTTAGAAAAATCTATATTCTGTTTCTCTTCGTTCAACTTCATATTTAAAGATACTATTAAAAAAATTATAATAATTTCAAAATAAGACTAGCGAAGGGGTTTAAGTCTCCCTAAAAAGTTTCTCAATTTTGTTAAGTTTCCCATAAGTTTCCCAATAGGGTTAAAAAGTCAGTAAATAAGGGGTTTAATGTATGTTTTAAATGGTGTCAGGAGGGAGACTTGAACTCCCGACCTCCGGCTTATGAGACCAGCGCTCTAGCCAGCTGAGCTACCCTGACATGGATATTATTATTTGGCTAATTTTTTGATTAATGGCAGAGAGTGGGGGATTCGAACCCCCGGAGGTGTGACCCTCGCCGGTTTTCAAAACCGGTCCATTCGACCAACTCTGGCAACTCTCTACATTTATGAAATCATTACAAAAAAAAAGATACCTTCAAGTATCATTTTTAAAGTTATGGTGCGAATGATCGGAATTGAACCGATACTCCGAAACCGGAATTGGATTTTAAGTCCAACGCGTCTACCTATTCCGCCACACTCGCATCTGTGTTTTTGATATTGCTATCAAAGGTATATTACCCCTAAATTAAAAGCTTTACTCTTAAATTGGACTGGAATTATAGCGCTTTCTTTTTTATAAGTCAAGGGTTTTTGGAATAAATTTAAAAATTTGTACTTTTTTTGATATTAATCAAAATTCAACTATAATTACAAAAATAAAATATATAAATTTTAAGAGGATATATTATGAGAAGTGATGAAGTAAAAAAAGGGCACAGCCGTGCACCACATAGAAGTTTGTTTAGAGCTACTGGATTAAAAGATGAAGATTTTGACAAACCATTTATTGGTGTTGCTAACTCTTTTATTGAAGTTATACCAGGGCACTTTTTTCTTGACAAAGTAAGTGCTATTATTAAAGAAGAGATCCGAGCAAATGGATGTGTACCTTTTGAATTCAATACTATAGGTGTTGATGATGGTATTGCTATGGGACATGATGGGATGCTTTTTTCACTTCCAAGTAGAGAGATTATCGCAAATAGTATAGAAACAGTTATGAATGCACATAAACTAGATGCAATGATAGCTATACCAAATTGTGATAAAATCGTTCCAGGTATGATTATGGGAAGTTTACGGGTAAATGTACCTACAGTATTTGTATCTGGTGGACCTATGGCAAAAGGATATACACAAGATGGTACTCCTATAGATTTGGCTACTGCATTTGAAGCTGTTGGAAAATATGAAAATGGTGATATAACAGCAGATGAGTTAAAAGATATTGAGTGTAATGCCTGTCCAAGTGGTGGGTCATGTTCAGGGATGTTTACAGCAAACTCTATGAACACACTTATGGAAGCTATGGGGATTGCATTACCTGGAAATGGTACTATTTTAGCATTAACTAAAGAGAGAGAAGAACTTTATAGAAAAGCAGCCAGAAGAATCTGTGAGTTAGCAAAACTTGATATGAAAGAGAAAGAAAAATACAATGTAAGAAATATCTTAAATGAAAATGCAGTTAGAAATGCTTTTGCAGTTGATATGGCTATGGGTGGGAGTTCTAATACAGTTCTTCATATGTTAGCTATTGCAAAAGAAGCAGGAGTAAATTTTGAATTAGAAGATATTAATACGATCTCTAAGAGAGTTTCACATATAGCAAAAATTAGTCCTAGTTTAAGTACAGTACATATGCAAGATATAGATAAAGCAGGTGGAGTTAGTGCTGTTATGGCTGAGATGAGTAAAAGAGGTGATAATATTTTACTAGATAACTTAACTGTAACAGGTGAAACTATCAAAGAAAGAATCAAAGATGCTCATATAACAGATACAAACATTATTCATACTATTGACAATCCATATAGTGAAGTTGGTGGACTAGCAATATTGTATGGTAACTTAGCAGAAGAAGGTGCTGTTATTAAAACTGCTGGTATTACAGGAGATAGAGTATTTACTGGAACGGCTGTTTGTTTTAATTCACAAGATGAAGCTATAGAGGGTATTATAAGTCACAAAGTAAAAGCAGGTGATGTTGTAGTTATAAGATATGAGGGTCCAAAAGGTGGTCCTGGTATGCAAGAGATGCTAGCACCTACAAGTTTGATTATGGGAATGGGGCTTGGAGATAAAGTTGCTTTAATAACAGATGGTAGATTTAGTGGAGCTACAAGAGGTGCTTCAATAGGTCATGTTAGTCCAGAAGCAGCAGAAGGTGGTGTTATTGGTCTTCTTCAAGATGGTGATAGTATTCATATTGATGTTGATAACTATATTTTAAGTGTTGATTTAACATTTGAAGAGATTGCTACAAGGAGAGATAATTTTACTCCTATGAAAAAAGAGCTAAATTCAAGTTGGCTAAAACAATATAGAGCATTAGTTACAAATGCAAGTAATGGAGCGATTTTAAATACAGAGCTATTCTAAAGTTGCAGTAACTCTGGCACATCAAAATCAATTTGGATTTGATGTATCAGAGTATCTATTTTTTCTAAAAGTAGAGGTTCTTTTATATTATTTTTGAGTTTTGGCAGGTTTTTTAACATAGGATTAAATTTTTTTGCTGCATTTGGGGGTATTTTATATCCCCCTTTTATCTCTGCTTTTAAACCTATAAATAACAATACTAATTCTTGAGAACCTAAAAGTGCTGCATATTTTATAGGAAGTAAACCATAAATATCTTCCTTATTTATGATTGCATAATCTAGTTTATTTATCGCTTTTATCATTTTTTGATTGTTATTCCAAACAGCATTGTGTACAGCTGTTCTTCCAAGTTTATCTGTGATTTTAAAGTCAAACTTCACTATTTTACTTAAGATGTCAAATAGTTTTTCGTTACACTTTGTTGACATGATTTTATGTAAAACTGTCCACCCTAAAACATCTTGAAAATTGTGGTCAATTTTTTTACTGATAAGTCTACTTAAATTATCTTGGAAATCTATTTTTGTATTATTATCTTCAAATACTTTTAAAACATATTCATAAAACAAGTTATGACCTGCTTTATTTAACATATGAAGATTAAAATTGTGATAATTAAGATAGAGTCTAAAAAGTTGACCATCATCATAGAGTAGAGGTTCAAAAAATATTGGATTTCCTGTCGTTCCTAAAAAATTTAAATCAGTTTGATTTTGTTTTAATAGCTCTTTTAAAAGAACCATATATTGCCCCTCATCATCAATCTGTTTCACTACACTTTCATCTTCTAAGTATTTTTTATGATGTGTATGTAAAATAATATCATTGAGAGTTTCAAAAGCTGTTTGTCCTTTTAAATTTTTGATAATAGGGTCAGCACCATATTCTAACATCACCAATAAAATATCCATACTTTCTATCCCTTGATATATCACTTCAAGTAAAGCAGTTTTCCCATATTTATTGATAATATTTGGATTGACGTCAATTTTTAATAAATAAGAGATAAGTTCAAAGTCTTTTGCACGGATTGCTTGAAAGAGAGCTGTTTCATGGTCTGAGTTTACAGCATCTATATCTCCACCATAATTTATAATTAGTTTTGCCATCTCTAATAGGTTGCGTCTTCTGTCAACTTCATTTGGAGAAAGTTGGGCAAATGTTCTCATCAACTCTATAAAGATAGTATTGTCATTACCAGCTTTTGAATTGACATCAGCACCTTTAGAGAGTGCTAACTCTACAAGTTTTTTAGCTTTTTCACCTTGTAAAGCTGCATTACATAAAAATGTTTCACCTTTTGCATTTTTGATTGTTACATCTGCACCTGCATCGATAAGTTTTTCTGCAATAGTATCGTTGTTCATCACCTCACTATGATGCATAATAGTATTTAAGTTATCATCGATATTGTTTAAGTCTATTTTGGGTTCATCTAGTGTTAGTAAATAGACTATAAAGCTTTCATCCCCATATGACAATGCATCAAAGATAACATTTCTATGGTGTTTATCTTTTGAGTTTATATCTGCACCATATTTGATTAAAAGTTTTGCTAATTCGGTTTTGCCATCAACAACTAAATCTTGAAGTATAATTCTTCCAAATTTATCTTTTTCATTTATATTTATTTTATCTTGACTAAGTATTTCTGATAAAATTCTTTTTTCTTCATTTTCAATAGCGAGATGAAATGAAGAAAGATATTTATTATTTTCTATTGCTACATCAATACCTTGTTCTATAAGCCAAAGTGCAACTTCTGGTTTTGAGTCTAAAATAGCATTATTCAAAAAGCTATTTCCTTTAGAGTCTTTAAAGTCTAAATTTACTTTTTTATTTAAAATAGCATTTTGTAAAGTTTTTTTATCAAAATTTTCTTTATATAATTCATCCAAAAAAGTATTGTTGTTAATGACAGTTATATTATTTTTTAAAAACTTCTTTAACAAATTAATAATCTTTAATGAGTACTGAAATCTCTTTTAACCTGATCTATAACAATATTTAACTTTTGTAATAAAGAAGGATCTTTCACATCAAGTGTAAGTTTTTCAAGATTTTTTAGCATGGGAGTGAATTTTTTAATAGCTTGAGGTGCAATAGGTTTTGAAGCACTCACATTTGACTCTAAATCTAAAAATAAAAGAACTAAATCTTTGTTTCCTAATAATGCTGCATAAGTGATTGGTAAAACATTGTAAGCGTCTGCTATATTGATAGTATCTCTAGAGATAAGAGCTATTTTTTTTATAATATTTTTTTTATTTCCCCAAACAGCATTATGAATTACACTTCTTCCTAAGTTATCTGTTAAACTATAGTCAAATAAAACAACCTTAGTAAGGATATCGAAAAGTTTTTCATTACAGTTTGTTCCAACTATTTTATGTAAAACTGTCCAACCAAGAGCATCTTGATAGTTCTTTTCAACTTTACTGCTAAGAAGACTACTTAGATTGTGTTGAAAGTTTTCACAAGTTTTACTATCAGCTATATCATCTTCAAAAACTTTTAATACATATTCAAAAAAGATACTATGATTTGCTTTATTTTTAGCGTGTATATTCAGACCATATTTTATATAGAGTTTAAATAATGAAAAGTAGTCATACAATAATGGTTTAAAAAATAATGGATCACCAGTAGAGTCAAGAAAGTTTAAATCTTCTTCATTTTCATTTCTTTCTAAAAGTTCATTTAATATTGTAAGGTATTGACCTTTTGGATTTATCTTTTGAATAAGAGTTTCATCTTTAATGATTTTTGTGCCATGAAGATGTAAAATAATATCATTTAAAAGTTCATATATTGTTTTGCCATGCTTATTTTTAATACAAGGATTTGCTTCATATGCAATAAGTAAAAGTATAAAGTCTAAATTTTCTACACCATCGTAGATTAAAATTTCAAGAGCAGTTTCTCCATGGTCATTTTGGATATTTGGATCAATTCCACCTGATAAAAGAAATGAAGTAAGTTCAAAGTCTTTCATTCGAATTGCATTGAAAAGTCCTGTTTCATTATTCTCTTCAAGGGCATTAATATCACCATTGTATTCAAGCATTTTTTTTGAAGTTCTTAAAAGACTTTCTCTTAATGTTTCATTTTCTGCTGCTGTGGAGATAAGCTCCATCATAATTGTTTTATCTTTATGGGTTTTTGAGTTTACATTTGCACCATGGACAAGCGCAATATCTATGATATCTTCTGCTTCTTCACCTCTTAAAGCTGTTTTTAAAAGATACGAATCACCATTTTTTGTTTGTATTGTAGGATCAACTCCAGCTATAAGTAAATCTTTTGCAATAGAGTCGTTTTTAAGTACTTCAGGGTGTTGCATAAGTGTATTTCCTGCTTCATCAACATAATTTAGTTCTATATTATCTAAAGCGAGTAAATATCTTATAAATTGTTGATCTCCGTATGATAATGCATCATAGAGTACATTTCGTCCATGGTTATCTATATTATTTACATCTGCACCACAATTAATAAGAAGTTTTGCCATTTTGTTATTTCCCCAAACAACTACATTTTGTAACAAACTTCTTCCATTGATATCTTTTTGATTTACATCTATTTTCCCTAAATCAAGTAACTCTTTTACAATAGCTAAATTGTTTTTTTCAATAGCTATATTAATAGCTGTTTTCCCCTCATTATTTTTAATAGTGATATCAGCACCATTATGAATAAGCCATTGGGCAGCTTGAAATTTGGATGTTTTTAAACACTTTATTAAAAAAGTATTCCCTTCTAAATCTTGATGGTTTATATCAATAAAATCTGATTTTAAGCCATCTTTTAGCCATTTTTCATCAAGTTCTTTTTTTGATAGTTCTTGAAAAAAAGTTGTATTTGAATGCTCTTTTTTAAAAAGCTTTTTTATCATTCAATACTCCATTTTATTTTTTTTCCAGCGTACATTGGAACTACTTTTACATTATTTTCTTCATATATTTCTGGTACTGTATACTCTTTTTTTACAAGGGTTATAGTTTTTGTTGAAGGTTTTAAATTATAGATATTTACGGCATTATCACTTATAAAAGCTTGTAAATTTTCTAAAGAGTTATGTTGTTCAAAGAGTTCAGTTAAAACCTGTAGTGCTATTGGTGCTGTAAATACACCAGCTGCACAACCACAGTTTTCTTTTGCATGTTGTGGATGAGGTGCACTGTCACTTCCAAACATCACTTTAGGGTGACCACTTAAGGCTACTTTTAATAAGGCTTCTCTATCAATAGGTGTTTTTGCTATAGGTTTACAAAATAGGTGTGGTTGTAACATTCCACCAGCTACATCATCAAGTGTAATCAAAAGATGATGTAAAGTAATAGTAGCATATAAATTATCATATTTTTCTAGTAAATCAACAGCATCTTTTGTTGTAATATGTTCCATTATGATTTTTAACTTAGGAAAAGCTACTGCTAAAGATTCATAAACACTCATAAACTCTTTTTCTCTGTCCATTACAAAACCATTTGTCTCTCCATGAACACACAGAGGAATATTAAGTTCGGCCATTGCATTAAATGTAGGAGCTAGGGCAACAGTATCTATAGATTCAACTCCACCTTCGCTATTTGTAGTGATACCAGCTGGATAAAGTTTGATTGCTGATATTTCATCTTTTACTGTTTCTAAAAAATCTTTTGTGTAAGGTTTAAAAAATAATGTCATAAAAGGAGTAAAGTTATCTTCTTTTTTGATTGCTGATAATATTCTATTTTTATATGCTGTGACAGCTTCTTTTGTATCAATAGGTGGTACGAGATTTGGCATTACAATTGCACCTGCAAAACTTTGTGAAGTTAAAGGAGCTACAAGGTTTAACATCTCATTATCTCTTAGATGTAAATGCATATCATACGGACTATTGATAACAAATTTTTTCATATTTTAAAATTCCTATTTGATTATTATATCACCTATTATATCTAAAATTATATTATAGTATGGATATTTGAAAGTTATAAACTTATTAAGGTATCAAAATAGTATCAGAGTTTTAACTATTCTCTAAGATTAAATAGCTATTTTGGGTAAATATCTGTTTATTTTCTATATCAACTTTTACTATATATTCATCTGTATAAGGTATTAAAAATTGATTTGGAAGTTTTTTATCCACTAATTCTTTTGAAGTATCAATAAGAAGATAGTCAGATAATGGCATTCTTTGAATATCAGTTACCGTACCGAGTATTTTATCATTTTCACTAATAACACAGTTCATCATATCAAACCAAAAAAATTCTTTTTCTTTTAATTGACATAGTTTTTTTGTATCTTCAAGTGAGCTAAAAAGTTGTCTATTTGTGAGTTTTTTTGCATCTTCTATACTATCAATACCAATAAATTTTATAGTGTCATTATTTTTATTATATGATTCTACTATTAGTTCTTGATTTTTATCAGTGATAAATTTTGCATTTTTTTTGAATTGTTCAGGAAAGTCTGAATCAATATGAAGCTTTTGTTGCCCTTTTAAGCCAACTGTTTTCCCAAGTTTTGCTACATAAATTTTTTTCATAAATAGCCTTTAATTTAAAGTTGTATCAAAGTAAAGTAAATCTACTTTTACTTTGATGTAACTTGGATTTTATAAGAGATACCATCTTTTGCTTTACAACCATTTACAATAGTTTTCATAGCATTGATCATATTTCCGTTTTTTCCGATAAGTTTCCCTATATCAGCGCTGTTAGCGATTATAGTTATCTCATAAAAAGATTCATTAATCTCTTTAGATTCAACAGTTATCTCTTCAGGATAACTTACAATCATTTTAGCATAAGTAGAAACAAATTCAGTTATCATAAGAATTATTTTTTAGCTGTTAACTTAGCTACTCTTTCAGATGGTTGAGCACCAACACTTAGCCAATAATCAAGTCTTTCTTGATCAAATTTTAATACTTTTGGCTCTGCTACTGGGTTGTAGTAACCAATTGATTCAATCCAACCTGAATCTCTTCTTTTTCTGCTATCTGTTACAACGATTCTGTAAAATGGCTTTTTGTTTCTTCCCATTCTTGTAAGTCTAATTACTGTCATTTTCTTTTCCTTTTGTTTGTTTTATTTTTAACTTTTGTGTTAAGTGCTAAAATGAAGACTTCATCTTAGCACTTAACACAGAGTATTTACCTTATCTAGGTAAGTTTGGCATTCCACCTTGTCCCATTTGAGACATCATTTTCTGCATATCTTTCATGCCACCTTTACCTGACATTTTTTTTGCCATTTTTGCAGCATTTTTAAACTGTTTAAGTATTTTATTTACTTGTACTTCTGAAAGTCCAGCACCACGAGATAGTCTTTTCTTTCTTGAAGGATTAATAATACTTGGAGTTTCTCTCTCTTTTGGTGTCATAGAAGAGATTAACGCTTTTATTCTTACAATCTCTCCTGAACTTTCTAGGTCCATATCTTTGAGTTGATTTGCCATACCTGACATCCCTGGAATCATCCCTAAAATAGATTTCATTGATCCTAGTTTTTTCATCATATCAAGTTGTTCTAAAAAGTCATTAAAATTAAATTCACCTTTTTTAATCTTTTTAGTAACTTCTTTAGCTTTTTTCTCATCAATTACTGCTGCTGCTTTTTCACTTAAACCTTCAACATCTCCAGCACCCATAAGTCTTGATACAATTCTATCTGGAATAAATGGTTCAATATCTGGCATTTTTTCACCAATACCAACAAATCTTAATGGAACTTCAACTTGATGCGCAATAGATATTGCCACACCACCTTTTGTATCACCATCGTATTTTGATAAAATTACACCATCGATTCCGATTTTTTCTTTAAAGGTAGTTGCTGTTTTTGTAGCATCATGACCTGTTAATGAATCTGCAACATAAAATATCTCATCAGGTTCTACAGCATTTTTCACATCTTTTAGTTCATCCATCAAAGCATCATCAATTGCCAGTCGACCAGCTGTATCTATAAAAAGCACATCGTATAAACCTTCAGCTGCTTTTTTCTTTGCATTTTGAGCAATTTTTATAGGGTTTGTTTCTCCCTCTTCAAAATACACATCAACTTCTATTTGAGAACCTATTTGCTTTAGTTGTTCAACCGCTGCTAATCTTTGTAAATCGGCAGCTGCAACTAGAACTTTTTTGTTTCTTGTTTTAAGATAGTTTGCTAGTTTTCCTGTAGTAGTTGTTTTACCACTTCCTTGAAGACCTGTCATAAGGATAGTTGTAAGTGGTGATTTGCTACTATAAACAAATCCTTGATTTCCATTTGTTGTAAGGATATCTGTAAGGGCATTTCGTAAAGCTTTTAAGAATGAATCTTGTCCAATTCCGCTTGCTTTTGTTTCTAGTTCTATTTTTGTTAAGAGTTCTTTTGTCGTTTTGTGATGTACATCTGCTTTTAAAAGTGATTTTTTAAGTTCTGTTAATGCTCTTTTTAGTGCAGAAGCATCATCTTTGTATCGAATTTTTCCAACAACAGATTTAAATGAACTTGTCAAAGTATCAAACACGGCACGACTCCTCTTTATTTTTAAAGTTTGGGATTATAGTGGATATAAACTTTAGGAAAGCTTAAGTGAAAACATAGAAAACCCCTTAAATAAAGGATTTTCTATATATTAATTATGTATAAATTTAGGTTTATTTAAGTTTAAAACCTTGTTGTTATTTTTTCTTTTTTCTCAAAATAGATACAACTGTTATAACCAACCTCTTTTGCAAGAGCTATGGCATTATTGTATTTAAAACCAATATGCTCTACACTGTGTGCATCACTTGAAAAAGTAATAGGTATATCAAGTTCAAAACAAAGTTCTAAAATATCTTTTGATGGATATTGTTCTTTTACTGGTTTTCTAAAACCTGAACTGTTTATTTCTACTACGAGACCTGCTTTTTTAATAGCTTTTAAACTTTTTTGAGCAATACTTTTTATATCTTTTTGTGGTAAAAAATTAAAAACTTTGATTAAATCAAGGTGCCCAACTATATTAAAAAGATTTGTTTTTGCCATCGCTTCAACAGCATCAAAATACTCTTCCCAAATTATATCTATGTTTTTATTTTTATAAACACCTATAAATTCAGGATTATCAAATCCCCACTTATCAAGATAGTGAACACTTCCTATGAAGTAATCTACTTGGGCATTTTTTATCTCATTAAGGATATAGTCACCACCCATAAAATCAACTTCATATCCTAAAATTATTTTGATTTGATCTTGATATTTTTTTTGTAGTTCTAAAACACTTTGTTCATAAAAATCTTTTTTTTCTAAAACAAGTCTATATCCATCTTCAAAATTTTTCATAGGAGCATGTTCACTAAAACCATAAACATCAATGCCTAGTTCTATTGCTCTTTGAATATACTCCTCCATAGAACCTTCTGCATGGTTACATAAAGTGGTATGATTATGTATATCTACTCTCAACTTAATAACCCTGCACCAGAAATTTTAGTACTTCTATCTTGGGCATATTCTCTTTGTCCATCTATTATATCATATTTCCAAATAGGGGCAGAAGCTTTAAAGTCTTCTACAAATTCATCTATAAGTTCTAAAGCAACTCTTCTTTTTGGACTACAAACAGCAGCTATATATGAGCTTGTGTGATTAAGAACATCACCTTTTGAATGTGCCATCAGTACTATTGCATTTTTTTCTTTTGCTTTTTGTTGCCATGATTCAAACCAAGAGTTTAAAATAGGTTCATAGATATCAAAACTTAAACCCTCAATCCCATCTTCATCTCGTACAACACCTACAAAAGTAATAATAGCACCAAAATTTGAAAGTCTAAAATTGTTATACCATTTATTGGTAATTTTTTCTACTTCTAAGCTACCATCATAAAGTTCTAAATAGTCCATATCATCCACCACATACAGGAGGAAGTAAAGATACCTTATCTCCATCTTTTAAAGCTATGTTTTTCTCTTTTATTAAAGTGTCATTGATTGCAACTGCACTGTTTTCTAACCAACTTTGTAAGCTTTCATCAGCTTTTAAAATCTCACTTAACTGATTTAAGTTTTCTATCTCTAATTGCATCGGTTTTTTATTTATCGGTCCTAAAAATTCTATTGTTACCATATCCTATCCTATAAAATAATCATATTCTTACCATAAGTTAGATATTATATCCTATTAAAAATAAGGATTTTATTTAGTTATGATATTCGCAAAAATAGATTTTATAAATCTTTTACCATTACATATTTTTATCAAAAAAAACTTATCATCTCAAATGAAACAAATCATTGAATATAAGAAATCGTATCCTAGTGCCATCAACAAAAAATTTAAAAAACGAAAAGTTGATGCAGCTGTTATTAGTTCTATTGCCTCAAAAAGATGTAAGAAGTGTTTAAATTTAGGAATAGTTGCTAATGGAATAGTTGATTCTGTTTTAGTGATACCAGGAAGTTATAAAAAAGATTTTCAGTCAGATACTTCAAATGCATTAGCAAAAGTTTTGAAAGTAGATGGGGAAGTAGTTATAGGGGATAAAGCTTTATATAAATTTCATAATAGTGATGAAGAGTTTATAGACTTAGCAACAAAATGGAAGGAGAAATATAATCTTCCTTTTGTATTTGCAAGACTTTGCGTGAATAAAGATGAAAAATATCTTGAAAAGTTAGCCAATAGCTTTGTTAATACAAAAGTATATATTCCTCAATATATTTTAGAAAGATATGCCAAAAGAAGTGGTGTTTCTAAACAGCAAATACTTAATTACCTAACAAAAATTCATTATAAAATAGGGCACAAAGAGAAAAAAAGTTTAAAACTTTTTTTACGACTATCAAAGGAAATATAACTTGGGAATATTTGAATCGATTATTTTAGGAATAATAGAGGGGTTTACAGAATTTTTACCTATTAGTTCAACTGGACATTTAATAGTTGCCAGTGAAGCTTTGGGTATTGACCAAACTCATGTGACAAAAGCTTATGAAGTGATTATTCAGTTTGCGGCGATACTTGCTGTTTTATTAACTTATAGTGATAAGTTTCATCCAAGTAAATTAGAGCTTTGGAAAAAACTTATTTTGGCATTTATCCCTATTGGGGCAGTTGGTTTTGTATTTTCACATCAAATTAAAGCGATGTTTGATATAAAAATTGTAGCCATTATGTTTATCGTTGGTGGAATTATATTTTTAATTGTTGAAAAGTTTTATACAGAAAAAGAGCATTATATTGATGATGTAGAAAAAGTATCTTATAAACAAGCTTTGTTGATAGGTATTGCACAAATTTTTGCTTTAATTCCTGGGACTAGTCGAGCTGGAAGTACAATTATAGGTGCAATGCTTGTGGGGCTTAATAGAAAAGCATCAGCTGAGTTCAGTTTTCTTTTGGCATTTCCTGTAATGTGTGCAACAACAGGATATGATTTATTAAAACATTACAAAGATTTTAGTGATGCAAATTTAGTTGTGTTGGGTGTTGGGTTTATTACAGCTTTTATTGTGGCATATGGAACGATAAAATTGTTTTTAAAGTTTTTGGAAAACTTTACTTTTGTTGCCTTTGGTATCTATAGGATAATTTTTGGTACAATATTACTTATATGGTTTGTTTAAAATAAAAAGGAAATAGGGTATGTTGAATAAATTTATTATAGTAGTAACAGTTTGTTTGAGTTTATTACACAGTGCAGATTTGAATGCAACGAAACCAACTGATCTTTTAAAGCCAGCGTTTGTAAATATTACTTCAAATGTGTCAGGTACAACTATATATCTTAATGGAGATTTTATTGGGAAAACACCAATTTTACGATATGAAGTTACTCCAAATCAAGATTATTTTGCATATGCAATAGCAAATAAAAAGTTTTTTAAAGAAGATGTTTTTAAAACTATTAATATTAGAACAACAACAATTCCAACAGTTTCTTTTGATTTTGAAAGAGCCAAAGGGAAAGTATTTTTAGTTGGAGAAGAGGGTGACCTTTATATAAATGATAAATTTGATAAAGTATTACACGCTAGAAATCGAGTCTTTGATATAGATGCAAATACCCAGATAAAATTTAAAATTAGACACGGATATAAAGAGGTAACCTTTGTAAAAGATATTTATGCGGATAGTTTTAATGAGATTCATTATAAATTGATAAATATACCACTTGATGTAAGACTTTATACAGAATCTATAGGGAATGAGATGTGGGAAGATACAAAAGAAGCTGCAAATACTCCAATAACTTGGGAGAAGGCTCAAGAATATTGCCAAACACTTAGCATAGGTGGGTATGATGATTGGTATCTTCCTACTCCTGCTCAGTTAACTAACTTATATAAAAATCACAAAGATAAAATTTATAATGGTTATGGCGGTGCTTTTTACTGGTCAGCAAATAACTTTTCAGGAAAAAACAATATTTGGCAATATTCCAAAGTAGTAAACTTTGAAGATGGAAAAGTTGCAAGTTCTATCTTAGAATTTGAAGATGGAAGAGTACGGTGTGTACGGGATATTAACAAAGATATAAAAATGGCGGAAGCCAATAAAATTACAAAAGAAAATAATACAACAATGAAAGCTGAAGATTTAAATATTACAAAAAATCTTGAACAGTATTCATTAAAATAGGAAAAATATATATGAAAAAAGTAGAATTACTATCTCCTGCGGGAAATTTAGAAAAATTAAAAATAGCATTTGCTTATGGTGCTGATGCAGTATATGGAGGAGTGAGTCATTTTAGTTTACGAATAAGAAGTGGAAAAGAGTTTACTATGGAGACTTTTAAAGAGGGAATTGATTACGCTCACTCACTGGGGAAAAAAGTGTATGTAACTATCAATGGTTTTCCATTTAACTCTCAGATAGATTTACTAAAATCTCATATCCAAAATATAGCAGCACTACAACCAGATGCTTTAATAGTAGCAACTCCTGGAGTGGTACAACTTTGTAATGAATTGGCACCAAATATTCCAATACATCTTTCTACACAAGCAAATGTGATGAACTATCTTGATGCAAAAGTGTATTATGATATGGGTGTTCGTCGAATAATTGCAGCACGAGAGATAAGTTTAAAAGATGTACAAGAGATAAAAAAAATGCTTCCAGATTTAGAGATAGAAGTTTTTGTACATGGAAGTATGTGTTTTGCATACAGCGGAAGATGTTTAGTAAGTGCAGTTCAAATGGGACGAGTTCCAAATCGTGGAAGTTGTGCAAATGATTGTCGATTTGAATACACACTATATGCAGGAAATGATGACCATGGGACACTATTTCGTCTTGAAGAGCAACCAGATGTAGGAACTTATATTTTTAATGCAAAAGATATGAATTTAGCTTCTCATGTAAAAGAGATAGTTGATAGTGGGGCAGTTGATAGCATCAAAATAGAAGGGCGTACAAAGTCACCTTATTATTGTGCAGTGACAGCAAATGCATACCGAATGGCTTTAGAAGACTGTTATAATGATAAGTTTGAAGCGCAGAAATATCAAGATGAGTTAAATACTACAAAAAACCGCGGTTTTACAGATGCTTATCTTATCCATAAGCCATTTGAAAAAAATGATACACAAAATCATGATTATGCTCTCAGTGCTGGAAGTTATGAAGTGAGTGGATTAGTTTTAGAAAATGAAGAGTATTTTTTATGTAAATATAAAACATATCCAAATGATGAGATAGAGATATTTGCACCATTACATAGTGATATTATAGAAGTTGATAATGAGATAGGAACTATTTATAAAAAAGATGATGGAAAGTATTATGTTAAATTCAAAAAAATTATTACAGAGTCTGATAAAGAGTTAGAATCGGTTCATAGTGGAAATACAAATCCCATAAAATTACCAGGAAAGTTACCTTATATGACAATGCTTAGAGTGAAAACTGAATTTGAAAATGAAATTGAGTTAGGATAGCTATAAAATGAAATACCTGTTAATATTGATATTGTTAATATTTACAGGATGTAATAATGTTCAAGAAAAAATTAAAAACAGTATCCAAACAGAAAATGCAAAACATATAAGAAATAATTATAAAGCATTAACTGAATTACTTTTAGAATATAAACTTAAATTAGATAAAAGAAATCCAAAAGCTTTTAATAACCAATTCAATACTTTATTGAAGAAAAATATTTATGATAATACTGACGATATTACACTGTATGTAAATGGGGAAAAACCTTTAGTTACTTATGTAGATTATTTGAATTATGCTTTTGATAAAAATACAGTAGTTGAATACCGAAATGATTATCTTGCTATTGGTATCTATAAAATGCTTTACCATTCATATGATATGAATGCAAAATATAAAATAACTGCTCTAAGTTATGATGTAAATAAATTACAAAAAGCATATAAAAATCTGCAAATCATACAATGGAAAATTAAAACAAATAAAGACATTAATAATAAATATTTGTTTTTAACATGGCAAAATAATTGGCAAATAGAGTTAGAAAAGCAATTATTATTAAAAAACATAGATGATATTAAATTAAGCGATTTAAACTATATAAAGACAAAACAAGAATCACTTCTAGACTCATCAAATAATAGTTTTGAAGTAATTACTTCTAAAATGTTATTGTATTTAGCAAATTCTATAAAATTATTAGATGCTGAACCAGAAGAATTAGGTATAGAAGCTATGATGAGTATTTTATTTATTCTATAAAAATTTATGATATAATTTTTATAAAAGAGAAAGAGAGGGATGATACTATGAAAATTTTAAAATATATTTTGGCAGTTGGTTTAGCTACATCATTTGCAAGTGCAGAGATGGTTAAAGTAACAGAAACTACAGTAATCACAAAACCTTTTACTGAAAAGATAAAAGTTGGTGAGCAGTGTTATGAAGATACAGTTGAGGTGTATGTAAAATGTGGAAGTGCAGATACAAACTCAATAGGTATTGATACTTTAGTTGGTACAGTAATAGGTGTAGCTATTGGGAACCAAATAGGGAGTGGAAGTGGAAAAGATGTGGCAAAAGTTGTAGGTGGACTTGGTGGTGCATATACTGCAAATACTATGAGAGAAGACAAAAAATGTAAATCATATGAAACTGTTACAAGATGTGTTCCAAAATATGAGTATAGAACAGTAGAAAAAACAGTTGGATACAATAATTGTGCTTATGTGGATGGTGTAAAATATTGTAAACAAACTAAAGAACCAATCGAATATCTTAATATTAAAAAAACAATAACTGTTTACTAATATAATAATAAAGAGCTATTTTGTAATAGTTCTTTTTATTGTTTTGCTTTCTTAAGTATTTCACATACTTTTAAAATATCTTTTTTAGATATATCTAATTTTATTATCATTCGTATTATAGCTTTTGGTACAGTTGGTTGTCTAATAGCGCCTACAATATAACCAAAATTTAATAACTCTTGTTGAATTTCTAAAACTTTTTTATTATCGTTGATTATTATGGGTACTATAAGAGATGAAGTTTCTATTTGAAGTTGCTGTTTGATAATTTGTTGTTGTTTGGTAATTTTTTTATGGAAACTTTTTTTATTTTTTTGAATAAGTTTGAGGTTTTCATGTGCTAAAGCTATATCAAATAATGATGGTGCAGTACTATAAATAATAGGTTTTGCACGATTTTCTAAAAAAGATATAATTTCATTTGAAGCTAAAATATATGCACCATAACTTCCATATGCCTTCCCTAGTGTTCCCATTTTTATATGGTTTGGTTTTGGTTGGAGATGATGGTAATCAAACCAACCCAATAAACTTTCACCAATTACTCCTGAACTATGTGCTTCATCTACTATTAATAGAGTATTATACTTATTACAAATAGTATAAAACTCCTTAGGTGCCACATCTCCATTCATAGAGTACACACCTTCAATGGCTACTAAAATTCTATTATAACTTGTAAGAGATTTTATTTTAGTTTCTAAATCTTTCACATCATTGTGTTTAAAAAATATCACTTCACCCTGTGTAAGTTTAGAGGCAAGAATTCCACTTGCATGATAATCTTCATCTATAAAAATAATATCTTTTTTTCTAGCCATACTCTCAATAAGTGATATGTTCGCTAAAAAACCACTTCCTACAACAATACCATTTTCAAAATGATTTATATTTGCAAGTTTTTTTTCAAATTTTTTGTGTATTTTAGAGTAACCATTCACTATAATAGATGCTTTTGGTGCGGTAGAAGTTTCTTTTAAAAGTTTTTGATAGGCTTTTCGTAATGTTTTTTTATTTGAACCTAATCCGAGATAATCATTTGAAGCTAAGTCTTTGATTCTAGAATTATATAGTTTTCGAACTCTAAATCTATTAGATTTTTTAATTGCATCTAATTCTTTTTGGTAATAAGTCATATTTATTGTGAATAGATAGGTTTTTTTTGAGCTTCAAGTTTTGAAATTTTTGATTGAAGTTCAATAATTTTTGTTTGTAAGATATGTACATCTTTATTTGCAGATTTCTTTTGCTTTGTTTCTTTTGTTTTTTGTCCAATTGTATCGTGTACTAAATGTTCTTTTTGTTCTAATAAAGTTTTGATTTCTCTTTCGTAGTGCTCAATTTGATTATTGAGTCTAGCAACTTTTTCTTTTTCTTTATTTAATTTTTCTGCAATAATCTTTATATCAGTGTTACTTATAGAGTGAAGTTTCAATCTTTCTATCTCTGATTCTAGTTCTTTAATTTTATTTGTTAAAAGTGATTCTTTAGATCTTTGTTCAACAATATTTTTTCTAACTCTTTGCATGGTTTTTTGCTTTTCTAACTCTTCATTTGTTTGATCAATACCTATCCAGATATAACCAACTAGTTCTGAAGTAGTATCATCATAATTTGGCATCACTGTAGAGTTGAGATAAAAAGGAATATTCTCTTTTGTTTTGAACTTGACTTTTCCTTTATAAGTATTTTTATTGTTTATTGTTTGTTCAATATCTTTATAAGTAGTTTGTAAAGTATCATTATGAAGAAGTTCTTTTATATTAATTTGTAATAATTCTTCATGGCAATATTGTGAAACTTCAGTTAAAAACTCATTAGCTTCTATAATATTACCAGCTAAATCAACTTTAAATATTGATGAGAGATGATTTATAATATCTATATAATGAGAAATCTCTTTTGTTTTTTTCTCTATAAGTTTTTTATTATGTTCTATCATACAAAATTTAGAGATATTTTTGATAAGTTCTGTAGTATCTATAGGTTTCATAGCATAGTAGTCTATTTTAAGTTTAATAGACTCCATAAGATAATTAGCTTCACCATGTGCTGTTGTAAATATAACAGGAATATCTGAATGTGTTTTTCTAATCTCTTTAACCATATCAATACCACTTAAATTTGGCATTTTAATATCACTAACAATTGCATCTATTTTATTAGGGTTTTCTTTTGTATATTGTTTAAATTTTTCTAAACCTTCATCACCATCACTAGATACAATTACTTCTTTAAATACTTTAGAAAATATTGCATTAAGAGACGTTTGTATATCTAAGTCATCTTCAACATATAATATAGTTAGATTTTTTAGAAATTCTTTATTAAACATAAGGTATTATAATCAATCCAAACTGAATTGTAAATTACAAACCATAATTGTACAATTTTAAAAACAAAACTTATAAAAACCTTATTTTAAGTCTCCTTTAAGCATTATTCCCCTATTATTCCGAACTTATTTTCAAGAAAGGATATATTTCAGATGAAATTTACACAAAGTATACATCAAGTTGATGTTAAAAAAGACTGGATTGTAATTGATGCTACAGATAGAATTTTCGGTAGACTAATTACAGAAGTTGCAACAATTTTAAGAGGGAAAAATAAACCATCTTTCACACCTAATATTGATTGTGGAGATAATGTTATTATTATCAATGCTGGTAAAGTTAAATTTACTGGTGCTAAATTAGCAGATAAAAACTATTTCACACACTCTGGTTATTTTGGTAGTACAAAAACTCACAAAATGTCAGATATGTTAGAAAACAACCCTGAGAAGTTATTTAGATTAGCTACTAGAGGTATGTTACCAAAAACAAAATTAGGTGCAAAAATACTTAAAAACTTAAAAGTTTACGAAGGTACAGAACACCCACATACAGCACAGGTACAAGGATAATATAGATGGCAAAAGTATACGCAACAGGAAGAAGAAAAACTGCAATCGCAAAAGTGTGGTTAGAAGTTGGAAAAGGTGAGATCACTGTAAATGGTGTAGCTTTAAATGTTTGGCTTGGTGGACACGAAGCTCTTAAAAAAAGAGTTAGACAACCACTTGAAGTATCTAAACAATTAGAATCAGTAAACATAGTAGCAAAAACTTTAGGTGGTGGTTACTCTG
>JGI997J19993_1000204_pt1 | contig 19668 bp, 17 predicted proteins | sample Etolagbewater25m_FD_19993 | JGI IMG/M metagenome (IMG submission 19993)
CCCCAAATGGGGGGGGGAGGGGCCGCCGGCAAAACGGATGTACCCATGCACTCAGAGCAGGGGAGCGATAACGAGTGCTACCACGGCTATGAGCTTCATCAGGATATTCAGGCTCGGACCGCTCGTATCCTTGAACGGATCACCCACAGTGTCACCAACAACTGCAGCCTTATGCGCTTCGGTACCTTTCCCGTACAGCACGCCATCGAACTCGATGCCACTCTCTATACGTTTCTTTGCATTATCCCAGGCACCACCAGCGTTCGACTGGAAAATCGCAAGAAGCACGCCCGACGAAGTAACCCCCGCAAGCAGGCCGCCGAGCATATCTTTCGACGTAAACCCAACCACCACCGGTACCAGCACGCCAAGCAGGCCCGGCAGAATCATCTCCCGCAACGCAGCCTTGGTTGAAATATCCACGCAATGAGCAAACTGCGCCGGTGCGGTTCCTTCGCGAAGCCCGGGAATCTCGTTGAACTGGCGCCCAACCTCCGTGATCATGTCACGCGCAGCCCGTCCAACAGCGCCCATCGCCAGCGCACTGAACACAAACGGCAGCATGGCACCGAGCAAAAGCCCCGCCATGATCACCGGCTCTGAAATATCGATCGTTTCAATACCAGCCTGCTGGCGGAACGCAGCAAAAAGAGCAAGTGCCGTCAGGGCCGCACTACCGATAGCGAACCCTTTACCGATCGCCGCCGTCGTGTTGCCAACCGCATCGAGTTTGTCTGTACGTTCACGCACCTCTTCCGGAAGGGCAGCCATCTCTGCAATACCGCCGGCATTGTCCGAAATCGGCCCGTACGCATCCACCGCAAGCTGAATACCTGTCACCGAGAGCATACCGAATGCAGCAATCGCGATACCGTACAGTCCGGAAAAGTAGTGAGCCAGAATGATCGCCGCCGAAAGCACGATAATTGGCAGCCCGGTCGACATCATCCCCGTGCCAAGTCCGGCAATAATGTTCGTCGCCGCACCCGTCACGCTCTGGTAAGCGATATTCTCCACCGGCTTGTTCTCGGTCGAGCAGTAGTACTCGGTGATAAGCCCGATCAGCACACCGGCAACCAGTCCGGTAATGACCGAATAGAAAATATTCAGAGACGAATAGACCGTCCCGTCAGCAGTCCAGCTCGACGGCAGCATACCAGTGATGATGACATAGCTAAGTGCCGCCATGATGAACGAAGCTCCGAACTCGCCCATGTTGAGACCCGACTGTGGATTACCACCCTCCTTCACACGAACGAAGAACGAGCCCGCGATCGAGACCAGAATGCCCACGGCAGCCAGCACCAGGGGAAGTATCACCCCCGCTATGGGAGAAATGCCCATTTCCGTGAACACCGGTACGAACGCCGCTCCCAGCACCATGGTACCAATAATCGAGCCAACGTAGCTCTCGAACAGGTCGGCACCCATACCAGCAACATCACCCACATTGTCGCCCACGTTATCGGCAATTGTCGCCGGGTTACGCGGATCATCCTCCGGAATCCCTTCGTACACCTTGCCAGCAAGGTCAGCGCCAACATCAGCAGCTTTGGTATAGATACCTCCGCCAACACGCGCAAAGAGAGCGATCGACGAAGCTCCCAGCGAAAAGCCGGAAATCACGTTGATCACCTGGTTGATTTCAGTGAACTGCGACTGGTAGAACAGGAACAGTCCCGACAGCCCGAGCACCCCGAGCCCCACAACCGAGAGCCCCATCACCAGGCCGCCCGAAAACGCCACCGTCAAGGCCGGGGCAAGCCCCGTACGCGCAGCATTCGTCGTGCGTACGTTCGCCATTGTCGCCACCTTCATACCAAAGAACCCCGCAAGGCCCGAACATGTAGCGCCAATGATAAAACTGGCTGCAATCATCGGAGAGGAATCAGGCCTGCCGCTGTTGGCGAACCCGAGCAGGATAGCTACAGAGATAACGAAAAGAATGAGAATCTTGTATTCGCGTTGGAGAAACGCAACCGCTCCGTCAGCAATGTGTTCAGCTATCACGGCCATCTCCTCGGTTCCCGCATCCTGGCGGGTCACCCACGAAGCCTTGTAGACTGCAAAAAGAAGGGCGAGCATACCGGCAAGGGGAACGGCGTACAAAATCAATTGTTGGTTGTCCATGTGCTTGAGGCGTTAGAGATTACGGAATCGAACTAACAACGGCTGCAAAACGGGAAAACGGCATAGCCATTGCCTATGCCAACCATGGTTGCCATGGCTTTGTTGCACACGCAACTCTACCGGTTACGTAAAGCCGTGGAAACAGGCAACCCTGTACTGATCAAGCTGAACGCTGAATATCATAATACTCTAACTTACGACATATTACCCCTATCAGCAACAACCCGCAATGCACTCCAGCGCTTCTTTACCGTGTTGTAACGTTTTTCAAAGCATGTCCACCGAAAGCAGCAGAGGAAAATGATCCGAATAGCCTCCCCTGAACTTCCCCCGCTCATACGTCGCCCACGGCACACCCTGGCGGCCCTTGCGCATCACCCCCGGCTGGAAGCACCGGAACCCGTCTTCCGGCACCTCCAGCCCCACCCCATCCAGCAGTCCGCACGACACCAGCACCTGGTCCAGCCGGTTCCACTTCCCCCGGTAGTTGTAGCTTCCCAGCTCATCTTCATCCTTCTCCAGATCCCGCCAGCAGTTGTAGAGCCGCTTCCCGCACGAGCGCACCACCTTCTTCCGGCTTCCATCCGCCCCCAGCACCTTTTTCACCGACCTGTCATCCGGCTCATCATTGAAATCGCCCGCCACCACAATGTTCGCCCGCCTGCCACGCGACCACTCCACGCCTCGCAAGTGGTCCACCAGCTCCCGAGTAACCTTTGCCGCAGCAATCCTCTTCGGTTCAGACCACTTCCGCCCCATCGAGCGCGACGGCCAGTGGTTCACCACCAGCCAGAGCGTTTCCTCCGTTCCCTGCACCTCGAACCCGTACGCACTCACATCCCTCGTCGGTCGCCCCTCGAACAGCACACCCCGGTGCACATCTCCCACCAGCGTCAGGCGCGACCGGTCGTACGCCACCGCAATATCGATACCCCTCCCATCCGGCGACTCGTGATACGCCGCCTCGTAGTTCGCTTCCGGCAGTCCCGAAAGCAACCGCCCGAACACCCCCTCATTCTCCACCTCCGCAAACGCAAGCAGGGCAGGGTAGTCACCAACCTCCTCCCTCGCCAGGCGCACCACATGCCCAAGCCGCAGCAGCTTCAGTTCAAGTTTCTTCTCCGTCCATCCCTTCCGCCCCCCAGGCGTGAACTCCCGGTCATCAACCCCGGGATCGTCCACCGTATCGAACAGGTTTTCCACATTCCACCACAGAATCACGAGCTCTTTTCCGTTGTTTACGTAAAGGCTTCTTTTTCTTGTGTTTGGCTCTTCTGCCTGAGCGCTTTCTTTCTGATATTTTGCTGTTGTATGCTGTTCCTTTGCTGCTAATTTGCTATTATGAAGAGGCAGCAGCAAGAATAACAGCAGGAAAAGGGTGATTACTGGCACTTTTAAGGCATAAGGTATCCGTATAAGACCTTGAGATGAAATGGTTTGCTGACATTCCATTTTGCTGTTGTGTCGAGTGTCAAAAACAGGGGGAAACATGGATATTGTGTCGGTCAAGTTGGCGAAACGGAAACAAGGCAAGAGCGGACGGATAAGCCTTTACCTTGTGTACTACAGGGGCACGGTTCCGGGGCCTGACGGGAAGGTGAAAGCGCTCAGGGATTATGAATACCTGAACCTCTACCTTGACGACAAGCCGAGAACATCCGCCGAAAAAGAGCATAACAAGAAGATACTTGAGCTTGCCAATTCGATCAAGGCAAAGCGTGAACTTGAGATCAAGAACGGGCAATACGGTTTTGATGCAGGAGTGAAAGGGAAGGCCCTGTTTCTTGAGTACTTCAGGGCTGAGGCGGAGAAGAAAGCCAAACCGGACGATACAGGGAACTGGGCCAGTACGCTGAAGCATATGACCAGTTATGTCGGAAAACGGTATTCATCGGGAATAACTTTTCAGGAGATTGATAAGGCGTTTTGCGAGGGGTTCAAGGACTATCTCAGGGATGAGGCGGCAACCCGGACAGGGAAGGGTCTCGCATCAGCTTCACAGGCAGCCTATTACGGGAAGTTCAAAGCGTGTCTGAACAAGGCGATAAAGGATGGGATTCTTTCCATTGACCCTGCAAAGGGAGTGAGCCGCCCGAAGATCATCTCACACAAGAGGGAATACTTGACCTTTGATGAGCTTCAGGCAATGGCAAAGACCGAGTGCCGAAACCCCACGCTGAAGCGGATGTTCCTGTTCTCCTGCCTGACCGGGTTGCGCTTCTCAGATTGTCACAAGCTGACCTGGGGCGAGGTACAGCAGTACGGCGACGGGTGGCGGATCGTGTTTCACCAGCAGAAGACGAAGGGGCTTCAGTATCACGACATTTCACAACAGGCGCGGGAGCTGATGGGCAAGCAGGGCGCGCCTGGTGAACGGGTATTCTTCGCCATAAGCAAGTATTCGGCATATCTCAGTATCGTTCTGAGGGAGTGGGCTTTAAAGGCAGGCATTACAAAACACCTGACCTTTCACTCTGGCCGCCATACCTTCGCCGTGTTGCAGCTTGAGAACGGAACCGATATTTATACCCTGAGTAAGCTATTGGGTCACAGGGAGATTGAGGTAACGGCTATCTATGCTGATATTCTGGACAAGACCAGGCGGGAGGCGATGACGGAGCGGATTCCTGAGCTTTCAGGGCTGAACATTTAACAAGGGCGAGAACATGGGCGAATTTGATAGACCGGAATGGGTTCCTTCGGAGCAATACCTCAAAGAGGTTCTATGTCGGGCGCGAGAGACAGACTGGGAGTGGTCGGATTACAGAGCTAACGGCGCATTGGGAATAATGGCGGACGGGACTGTTCGATATAGGACAGGTGCTCCTTATGGCGAAAACGGGGAGGTTCTTGAATACAACGAATACCTGTGGAAAAGACAGAATTACCCGGCTATTCCTGAGACGTATATGCAGCCGGTAAAGGGGTGGCGCGGTATGTCTCTTTCTGATATTCTGGCCAATATTATCAAGGGAAGAGGCTCAGAGGCGGACTATTACAGGAACACCTTGTTCGAAGCAATTGACAGCTATCGTCTCGCGGCGAAATACATGCTTATTGACACGTATCGACGGATCGGTGATCGGTACAGGTACGGGAGCGGTGAATATGTTGCGATGAAGGATAGGCGCGAAACGATACGGCGGGCTGATTCTTCAGGTTATGAGTATATGCCAGAGAGTCCTGTTGAGCTGTATGGTATTTTCCCGTTCCTTGGGGCAAGAGAGTCCGATAAGTTTGACGAATGTCGTGGAGAGATTGATTGCAGTACGGATGAGGACTTGGTAAAAAAGATCATAGCTGTTGAGCGGATTAAGCAATTGATTTCGGAACGGGCAGGGCAGGACACTCCGGCCAAGTCGGACGAAGAGCAGGCCGGGGAACCGGTGGCCGGTAGGGAGCTTATTGGGTGGCGCGGCACACCTGAGCAGCTAAAAAGGCTTGCCGAAGAGCTGCAACAGGAGAAATTCATCGCCAACGCGGAAGCCTTCGCCGGGCAGTTCGATAAGGCGGGACGAGCGGAAGGCGGGCATTGTGAATGGCGAGGCAGCATTACCCAACTTGTTTACCTTTTCGATGTTCTGAAAGATGTTGGCTTGGTAAGAAAAAATAGTACCCCAGACAGGCTTGTTGAGTCGTCATTCTCCGGCGGCGATTATTCGGCAGATGGCAGGCCGAAGACATTCGAGAACCTGAGACAGGCAAGGAAAAACTACAAAGCGAACAACACTACTTTATCAGGAGAACTGAATACTGATGAGGATGGCATTCCTGATAAAGGGGGTATCATTCATCAAATCGTTCAGCGCATAGCCAACGGGTAGAGAGCCCCCTTTACACTCCTTTACATGTAAGCTCTGTCTATTCTCCACCTTCACGTCCATTATTATCTATCGGGTGATTGATACGGAATGTCAACACCAAACAGAATAAATAATGGAAACCACATCTACCCTTACCGCACCTGAGAAGAAATACTTCACAACGCCGGAAGTTGTCGCATTCCTCAAGGCTTACGCAGGCTTGACGTTCAGCCGAAGCACTATTTTCAAAATGTCGATGAGGCAAGCTATTCCTTGTCAGAAGGGGCCGTCAGGGCGGTTGTTGTTCCCTGTACAGCAGATCAAAGCATGGGTTGACAACGGCGGCAAGATGAAGCCTTCCGAAACCAAGGGGGAGGGCTGAACGATGTCATTACCAGAACTTGACCAGATGAACGAGCGCTTAAAGCGGATCGAGGGGCTTCTTGTCGCGAACAAGACAGTTCTCACAATGCGTGAGGCGGCGATTCTGACAGGCTTGAGCTTGAGCCATCTTTACAAACTTTCATCCACTGGCGGTATACCGTGTTATCGTCCAACAGGGAAGCATTTGTACTTCAATCGCGAAGAACTGGAAAACTGGCTGATGCGCGGCAGGAAGGCCACGAACGAAGAGATCGAGGCCGAAGCTGAAACCTACATCGCTACAGGGAGGGGGGCGCGATGACTTTCAATAACAAAACCCTTCCGGGGGCGAGTCCGGAAGGGTCTGAAAAATGCGGTGCGGATCGGGCGAATGATCGGGCACGTCTTCAAAATAGCACCTCAGAGACAACATTCCAAGACTTTGACGCTAAAGCCTACCGGCTTGACGTCCGCCGAGCTTGTGCGGATGCCTATGTTCTCCTGAAGGACTTCCCGGCAAGGATCAGGTATAGTTACTGCGTGGATCGTCACGGCAAGCTCATTCCAAGAGCTGAAAGGAGGGCCGGGACATGAAAAGCGTCACTGATGAGCTAAAGGAATTGGCAAGTCGGCAACCTGCCGAGAAAAAAGGTTTTTTTCCAAGCGTCACAAAGTCACTTTGTCACTCTGACCCTAAGCAGATTCTCGAACAGCTTGTTAAAGAGGTGAAAGCGGTTGATTTCAGCCAATTCACTGGGAGCGAAGACCCGCGAGCAGTGCACCACCGGATTTATACCGTCAAGAATATGGTGCACCTGGCGAAAGTGAAAGGCTGGGGCCTATGCAAGCGAAACGGTTCTGTTTACGTTTTTACAGGCTCTCACTGGCAAGCGGTCGATGCGGAAGACATGAAGGCGTTTCTTGGCGAGGCCGCGTTGCGCTCAGGTGTTCCGAGGTTTCGGGCAGATGACTACAAGTTCCGGGATGAACTGCTAAAACAGTTCCACAGCGAGGCGCACCTGGCACAACCGACGTTCAGTCGCGACGTAACACTTATCAATCTACAAAACGGCACGTTCGAGATTACCGCCGATACGCAGGGCTTGCGGGAGTACCGCCGCGCCGATTTTATGACCCATGTTTTGCCGTTCTCCTATCAAGAGGGCGCACAGGCACATCTGTTCCAGGCGTTTCTTGATAGAGTGCTTCCCGACATTGCTTCACAAAGGGTTCTTGCTGAGTTCATCGGTTACGTATTTGTTCGAGGCCTGAAACTGGAAAAGGCTTTGTTGCTTTACGGCAGCGGCGCGAACGGCAAGAGCGTGTTCTTTGATGTGCTACGGGCACTACTTGGAGACCAGAACGCGAGCAGCTACAGCCTTTCGAGCCTGACCGACAGCAAATACGGTTATTACAGGGCGATGCTTGCCAACAAGTTGGTGAACTACACGTCGGAGATTCACAGCAAACTTGAGGCGCACCTGTTCAAGCAGTTGGTTTCCGGCGAGCCGGTCGAGGCGAGGTTGCCTTACGGGAACCCGTTCATATTGACCGATTACGCGAAGCTAATTTTCAACGCGAACGAACTTCCCCGAGATGTCGAACACACGCATGCTTTTTTCAGGCGGTTCCTGATCGTTCCGTTCACTGTGACAATTCCGGAAGCTGAGCAGGACAAGCAGCTTGCCGAGAAGATCGTCAGTGCCGAATTGCCTGGCGTGTTTAACTGGGTGCTCGACGGACTGAGGCGCTTGCTTGAGCAGGGCGGTTTCAGTAAATGCAAAGCTGCTGAAGATGCTGTGAACCAGTACCGCAAAGAGTCCGACAGCGTAGCCATGTTCATTGATGAACGTGGCTATAAGCCTTCACCAGATCGTCACGAACCGCTTGGAGACCTGTATAAAGATTATAAGAACTTTTGCACTGATGACGGGTTCCGCGCATTTAGCAAAACAAATTTCTCTAAGAGGCTACAGGCCCTTGGGTTTGAGAAAAGGCGTATGAATTATGGCCCTGGGTTTTTCCTTGCGAGAACATCAGTTGAGCCGTTTTAACCGTAAAAGTGACAAAGTGACAAAAGTGACGCTCTAAAAAAACTTTTTTTGGGACTGATGACTGAGCAGGCATTACAGATCGTCCGCGAGCGGCTACCTGATTACGTGGCCGCCGTCACGACGAAGAGCAAAGGCGGCTTTTGGGTCTGCCCTTTATGCGGATCGGGTACTGGCAAGAATAAATCAGGAGCGTTCAAGGTGCAGGACGAAAAGTGGCGCTGCTTCGCTTGCGGACGTGGTGGCGACGTTCTGGACTTGCTGGGAGAGATCGAGGGCTTGCAGGGCTTCCGGGATCAGGTGCGGCGAGCCGAAGAGCTGTTCCGTATTGATGGCAGCATGACGGCGGGAGCCGCGCCAGTCCGCAGTGAGTCGAAGCCGGAACCTGTCTTTATCTCACCTGAGACGATGCAGGCGAGCTTCAACCACTACGATCAGAATAACTTCGCTTTATGGCTGGTGAAGGTATTCGGGGAAGAGAAGGCGCTTGAGCTTGCATTCGCTTACGGGCTGGGGACAGCGAAACACTGGCCGGGCGCTTGCGTGTTCTGGCAGATTGACGAAGCTTGGCGAGTGCGACGCGGGAAGGTGATGCTCTATAACAGCGAGACAGGCGGCCGGGTGAAAGAGCCGGGAAATATGGTTGCCGGTGTTCATTGGCTTCTTGGGATGCGTGAACGGAATCCAGAGCCTTGCCTGTTCGGGCTGCATCTTGCGGCGGCGGATTGGAGCAAACCGGTTGCCGTCGTGGAGAGCGAGAAGAGCGCGATTATAGGTGCGGGATTTGTCCCGGAATTCATCTGGACTGCGACGGGCGGCAGCGGCTCGTTGAACAGGTCGATTCTCGAACCTTTACAGGGCCGCCGGATCGTTCTGTTTCCTGACTTGGGAGCGTTCGACAAGTGGAGTGAGAAGAGCGCCAAGTGGCCGGGCGTGGAAGTATCGCCTATGCTTGAAAGGCGCGCCAGCGCTGAAGATCGGGCCGCTGGGTTGGATGTCGCCGATTACCTATTGAGAGAGCATTTTTCAACAGCTAACTGATAATCAAGATGGCAAAACAGTTAAAAAGCCACTCAGATAAGCTCACAACGGATCACGATAAGAACACACTCAACCTGTCAACGAATGATCCAAATAAAAGCATGGGAGAGGTCTTGGCAGGCGAAGTTCTGAAAGGACATGCTAACTCTACCCTGCTTCTGAATAACCTTTTAAGAGGGGCATATGGTGAGACAGCGGGCCTCAACGACTGGAAAAGAGGTCTTGAGCAGACGACGAAAGCCGTCAAAGCAGGCGACTTATCCGACATTGAAGGAATGCTTCTCGGCCAGGCTTACGCGTTGGATGCCCTGTTTCTTAACCTGATAAGAAGTGCTTTAGACACAAGCCTGATGCCGCAGCTTGATACCCTTACTCGACTTGCACTAAAGGCCCAGAACCAGAGCCGAGCAACGGCGCAAACACTTGCAGCCATCAAAAACCCTCAACAGACGGTGTTCATGAAGCAGGCGAACATCGCCAATGGGCCGCAACAGGTGAACAACAACTTCACTGAACAGCCTCAGTCACAGGGAAGCGATGGAGAGAAGAGTCCAACAACTTCTCCGAAAAATTTCAAAACCGAGCAAAACGAACTATTGAAGGCACATGAGGAAATCGACAGGTTGGACACCGGGGCGACGCGCCCGTCAAGCCGAGATGATCAGGAAATGGAAACCTTGGGAAAAGTCAACAGGCCCAAAAACCGAGTCCGGAAAAGCAGCCGCAGCAAAAAACGCTGATAAGGGCGGATATTGGAAGGTAATACGAGAGCAGAGTAAGCTGCTGAATCAGTTGTTGAGAGAGCATCGAGACTTACTTGAAATCATTGAGGAGTAGGGTGGGCGTTTTTATAACGGGCGCCTTATCCTGTCGGTCAACAAAAAAAACGATTATTTTCTTGAGCTACTCTCTTATTTAAAAAAGATTTAACGGTGACATTAACACAATCGCAAGCCCAAATCCAATTATATCTGCCCAAAGATTGGAGACTTCAATCCCGAGGAGTATCTCAGGCAATTTAGGGTTATCTGTTAGATTAAAGTCTGATGATGCCCTTGATGATATACGATGAAAGTCATTTGAAGTCATTGCAAAAAACGGCAATACAAACATTGCATAAACAGTCTCAACATTTAACCAGGCACAAACAAAAGAGACCGCATACGTGGCAACAAAAGTAGCAATAAAATTGACAATAAAATTTGTAGTGCGATGGATAAGGCTTCCTGGAGACTTCATGGCTGTCATTATAAGAGGCATAAAAACTAATCCAACAATTTCCCTCCCCCAGCCAATCGTAAATAAAGCAAGAATATAAGCGAGTATCGTCATGAGTTTGTGTTTGCTTTGTAAGATGTTAATTTACAAAAACTTATCTTCAGCAGGGCGGTGAAATGCAGATTATTGTCGGTTGTTTTTGATGGCATGCCAAACCTTGCTCCCTATAGCGAAAAGGATGAGCGGCACAATATAGATGAGTGGATAACTGAAACCATGATAGAGTGTACCCAAGACTCCTACTGGATTGAAATCCTTTAGCAGCCAGATCATCACAATCGGGCCAAAAACAATTGTTGCGGCAGCGGGGTTGCTGATTTTGTTCATTTCGGATTCTCCTTGGTGTAATAGAAAGTTTGGAGAGGGCCAGGTGGCAGGCCTACATACCACTCGCTATCCGATGACTCTGAGAGGAGTTTTGAGGCTAATCGTGCTGCTATGGGGCGAGTGATTATTGCCGAGATAGATGCTACGGCGATGGCGAGTAAACCAAACTTCCAACCAGCGATGAAGAAGGCGAAGATCTCCAATCCTATCAATAAAACGCTAAGCGCTGCATCTATTTGTGCCTTCTTCGTACCCCTGAGGAATCCGTTCAGGACATCAAGGAATGCCAGACTCGGTACAATGTATATGGTAGATATCACATTCTTGTCCGTTGTTGGCTGACGATAAAGCACCCCAGTGGCAGTGGTGGTCTCCAGTTGTAGCTATAGGAGGCTCAAATTTGTTCGTAACTATTATCTCCTTCCGCTCCACAGCGCTTCTCGATAAGTCCGCGAACGCTTGTGTCGCGTTTGACGGGCTAATTATTCGGTCGGCGCCGATATATCTTGTTCTTTCTTTGACAAGTCTTGTTCTTGTGGCGTATTGCCCCGGGGCGTCGTCGCGGAATATGGTTTCGGATCCTGGGACTGTATCTGAGGCTTGCTCAGTATTTCCTCTTCTCGTTCCGGATACATCGAACAGGTCGAACTGGAAAAGTTCTTTTTGTTTTTTTTCATGTTGCGCAATTTTTGGACAATGTCGCGAATGGGATGTTCAATATGCTACAACCGGCTTCCGGCTATTTGATTTGTTGAGCAGTATAATTTATGTATTTCGTGCTGCATTCCCAATTTCCTCTTTCTTAATGTAAAAATGCCCGGGTTGTTTGTAGTGCCGAGCTGCTTCTGCCGAGACTTGGGGCGGTTTCGGATATGCTGGAGCAGCGAGCCAGTGCCGAAGATCGGGCCGCCGGGCTGGATGTTGCAGATTCCTTGCTCAGGGAGCATCAACGGAGCGACGGTCGGCAGGGCTTATGATGATGAAAACCTGATGCAATAGCGGTGTTTTAATATCTGAGATAACGATACAAGAAAAGGTTTCGAACGAGGAAATAGCATAATGCAAGAACCGGGCTAGAGGCTGTAAAGATAAGACTGTAAAAGAAGTATGGTTCTGGCGGTATGTTGGTTATCCTCATTATTACAGGCGGTTGGCTCTTGGTTCCTTATAGCAAGAAGTCTGTTCGGCAAACAGGTTTTTCATACTGAAACTGCATCGACCCGGCGGAGTACTATACGTGGTCGGGGAGCCATTGAGCGGATTGCAGGGTATCAATGAATAGACAGCAAGAGATCGTTCAGCCTGAGCCGTTTACGGAGGTCGTTTTAGAGTGGCGGCGGGGCCGGGGTCAGGAAGGTTCAGGGAAGCCTCAAGGCTGTTAAGAAATGTTAAGGTTTTGCTAAGGGCGCAAGGCTGAAACGGAGGGGATCATATCGGTCAAGCTACTCACCAAAACTCACCTTCCAGCGCGGACGACAAGCCGCAGACCATCTCGATAAACCTCACGTCCAGTAGCGGATGAACCTGTCAAAACCTGATATTCAGAAGCGCTATCCCGAGTTTTCCGAGCCCATAAAAAGGGCGAGGTTTTGGCGATGTTTTAGCGAGGATTCTGGACTTTCTGGATGCCATAAAAAATGGTAAGGAAATAGAGAGGATTTGGCGATGATTCTGGAGTTTCTTGAGCCCATAAAAAAGGGCTGGGCTACCTGAGAAAACCTGATGTTCAGGGCGCTGGAATACGGCGAGGTTATGGTTAGGATTTCGACAGGATGACGACGATACCGAAATGGATGCCGTGGGAGCGGTCAATCAGTCCAAGAACAGAGGCAGTAAAGGCAACGGTGGCACGGAAAGCCGATAAAAGCGGCAAGTGGAAGTGGCAGCGTGAGCTGTTTAAGATGATGAATGCTCTACTTCGGGAACAACGGGAAGCAATGCAGAAACTTTCCGAAGTTAATGTGCCGGTTTGCGCAGATCATTCAGAGCACACAGGAAAATCCTGAACGATCTGTTTGGGCCTCAAGTTCTTTGGAAAAGACAGTTTAAATAAGCCCTTCACAAAAAAATCGGACGGCTGGTTCTTGGTAAAATCCAGCCGTCAAGCAGTAGCCCCCGGCCCCCTTAAGCTTTACAAGGGATAGCTATTTGAGCGATAGCCCGGCAGGCTGCTTTTGCCCGCGCTCCCATTGGCTAATGAATGGCCATTTTGCCTTTGTTGGCTGGAATGGCTTGGCAATTACCCCCACGTCTCCCCGAGCGTTTCGGCTTGTGCGAGCACGAGCTTGATGGCTTCTTCCTGCTTTGTTGGCGGGTACTTGTATTTGCGGAGAATGCGTTTTACCAGGAGGCGGAGACGGGCGCGGACGCTTTCGCGTTTTGACCAGTCAACGGTAAGGTTTTTACGGAGGTTTTCGGCGAGTTCGTGGGCGATGATCTTGAGAAGGTCGTCGCCCATCTGAAGAAGTGCCTCTTCGTTGTTGGCGAGAGCGTCGTAAAAGGCGAGTTCGTCTGAATTGAGGCCGAGGTTTTCGCCTCGCTTGACGGCTTCCTGAAATTTTTTCGCCATTGCCACCAGCTCTTCGATGACCTGGGCGGTTTCGATGGCGCGGTTTTGGTAGCGCTTGACGACACTGTCCAGCAGGTCGGAGAATTTCTTCTGCTGAACGATGTTCGAAGAGAACCGGGAGCGGACTTCTCCGGCAAGCAGGCGTTCGAGTAGTTCGACGGCAAGGTTGCGCTCCGGCAGGTTGCGCACCTCTTCGAGAAATGCGTCGTCGAGAATACCGATATTCGGCTTGTCGAGTCCGACGGCATCGAAGATATCGACAACATCTTCGGAGACGAGCGCGGAGCCGATAATCTGGCGGATGGCCAGCTCCTTCTCTTCCGCTGTGCGCCTCTTATCAGTTGTCTCCCGCTTGGTCAGAATCACCTTTACGGCCTGAAAAAAGGCGACCTCTTCGCGGACGTCTTTGGCTTCGTCAAGCGTGCAAGAGAGGCTGAAAGCTCTCGACATGGTGAGCGCCGTGTCGCTGAACCGTTTCTTTCCGTCTTCGAGCCCAAGGATGTGGTTGGCCGCCTGGGCCATGAGGCGGTGCCCGCCGGTGAGGAAGCCGCTGTAATCGAAACCGTGCATCATGCCGCGCAGGATGTCGAGCTGTTCGAGCATGAGGGCGAGCGCCTCCCGCGAATCGATGGTCGGTTTTCCCCTGCCTTTGCTCGATGTATAATCCTTGATCGCCTTTTTGAGATCGGTTGCGATGCCGATGTAATCGACGACAAGGCCGCCCTGCTTGTCCCGAAAGACTCGGTTGACGCGGGCGATGGCCTGCATCAGGTTGTGGCTCTTCATCGGCTTGTCCACGTACATGGTGTGCACGCTCGGGGCGTCGAAACCGGTGAGCCACATGTCGCGGACGATGACGAGCCGGAGCAGGTCTTCGGGGTCTTTGAAGCGCTTTTCGAGGCGCTTTTTGGTTTGGGCGGAGTAGATGTGCGGGCGAAGCAGCGGCTTGTCGCTGGCCGAGCCGGTCATGATGACCTTGATGGCCCCTTTCTCGGGGTCGTCGCTGTGCCATTCGGGCCGGAGTGCGACTATGGCGTCGTAGAGGTGGACGCAGATTTCGCGGCTCATGGCGACGATCATTCCTTTTCCGGCCACGGCGTTGCAGCGCTCCTCGAAGTGGGTGACGAGGTCGTCGGCTACCTGCCGGATGCGGGGTTCGGAACCAACCACCTTTTCGAGCGCCGCCCACCGGCTTTTCTGGCGGTTCCGTTCGTTCTCCTCCTCGTCTTCGGTCAGCTCCTCGACCTCATCGTCGATCTCCGGCAACAGCTCTTCGTTGAGGCTGAGCTTTGCAAGGCGCGACTCGAAGTAGATCGGCACGGTCGCGCCGTCCTCTTTGGCTTGCTGGATGTCGTAGATGTGGATGTAGTCGCCGAAGACGGCGCGGGTGTCGCGGTCTTCGCTTGAAACCGGCGTGCCGGTGAAGGCCACAAAGGTGGCATTCGGCAGGGCGTCGCGCAGGTGCTGGGCGTAGCCGACCTGATAGCCTTTGGCGTCACCCTTGAACTTTGCCTCGAAGCCGTACTGCGTGCGGTGCGCTTCGTCGGCAATCACGACGATGTTGCTTCGGTCGGAGAGCCGGGGGAAACGCCCCTCCTCTTCGGTCGGCATGAACTTCTGGATGGTGGTGAAAATGATGCCACCCGAAGGCCGGTTTTCGAGTTTCGAGCGGAGGTCGTGGCGGCTCTCCACCTGCACGGGCTGTTCGCGCAAAAGATCCTGCGAGAGCGAAAAGACGCCGAAGAGCTGGCCGTCGAGGTCGTTGCGGTCGGTGATGACCACGATGGTCGGGTTCTGCATGGCGGTTTCGCGCATGACGCGGGCCGCGAAGCAGACCATCGTAATGCTTTTGCCGGAGCCCTGGGTGTGCCATACCACGCCGCCCTTGTGGTCTCCCTCGCTCTCCGATGCCGCGATGACGCGCTCGATGGCCGTCCGCACGGCGAAGTACTGGTGATAGCCGGCGATCTTCTTGATGAGTTCGCCTTCGTCTTCGAAAAGAATGAAAAAGCGGAGGTAATCAAGAAGGCGGGCTGGCTCAAAGATGCCGCGAATCATGGTTTCCAGCTCGTTGAAACGCCCGAGCGGGTCGAGCGTTTCGCCGTCGATGCTGCGCCACGCCATGAACCGTTCGATGCTCGACGAAAGCGAACCCATGCGGGCTTCGGTGCCGTCGGAGATGACGAGGATTTCGTTGTAGCGGAAGAGGTCGCCAATCTGTTCCTTGTAGGTCTGGAGCTGGTCGTAGGCTTTGCTGATGTCGGCGTTTTCGTCTGTGGGGTTCTTCAGCTCGATGACCACCAGCGGCAGGCCGTTGATGAACAGGACGATGTCAGGGCGGCGGTTGTGGCGAGGCCCCTGCACGGTGAACTGGTTGACCGCCAGCCAGTCGTTGTTTTTTGGATTGGCGAAATCGATCAGGCGCACGAAGTCGCCGCGTGTCTCACCGTCGATCTGATATTCCACCGGTACGCCGTTGACGAGCAGGCGGTGGAATGCGCGGTTTGCGGAGAGCTGAACGGGATGGGCGAGCATGAGCACCTGCTGCAAGGCGTCTGCGCGGGCGGCGGCGGGAACCTCTTGATTGAGCCGGGCGATGGCTTCCCGCAAGCGCGAAGTGAGCACCACGTCGCGGTAGCTCTTTCGTTCGGGCGCGTCTCCGTCCGGCGCGATGTCGGGGCCGAAGCGGTGCTTGTAGTCGATCTCCCCGAGCCACTCAAGGGCTTCCTGTTCGAGTTGGTCTTCCGTCATACAAATCTCTTAGCTATCGAGGATATTCTGGACAAGCTTATAGACAGTTGTGCCATTAATTTGGGGCCATGCATGATGCTTGTCCCGTTTCCTGGCTCTGTCTATAGCAAAATGAATAGTCTCAGCAGTAAATTTTCTGGTATTTATTCCCTTGTCATATCCTGGCAAAAAACGTAGCAACCTTTCTTTACACTCTGTAGATGAAGAAACTCCTTTTCCATCTTCAAAATGCAATAATAACCAGTATTCAAAATTGGGATTACTTAACCCAAGTCCATAATTGACTTTTTGCTGAGACCATGCAAATAACTCATCAAGCACTTCCGGTAACCACTGATCCCGATCAACAACAACCCACGCCTCATCAGACTCTTTCAAATCCTCTTCTTTTATATACTTCACGATCTTCTTTAATACCTGATCGGGAGAGCTGTTATGTTTGTTTTTAAGACACTTCACCTGAATAGTAGCACCCCGCGAATTTAAAGCAGAAAAATACTCAGGCTCTGTCTTTGCGCCTTCAGTTGCTATAACAAACAGTTTGCGGTATCGTCTATTTCCCAAGGCCCTCTGAAAACGTCTTTTTTTTCCTCCCATCACGCCTCCTTCTGATCTGGATGTTCAGAAGAATCAGAAAAAAGAGCCTCGTTGACAAGCATTCGGGGAATTCCTCCCATTCGTCCCTGCAGGTAGCTTTTTCGTACATCCTTGTCAAAACGAACATCCTTGTATTCGCTGAATGAGCGAAGTGTGGATGCCCCGGTTTGCTCTCGTTCAGCGATCCACATTTCATCTCGCCTCAGGATGTTTTGATCCATCAACAAGACGTCGTGAGTAGTAAAAAGCAATTGTGATCTGCTTTTTCCAGAACGACTATCAAGATATTTTTCAACAAGTTGTCGCGTTAGCAGTGTATGGAGACTGCGATCCAGTTCATCGATAATGTACACCTTGGTTGATTTTTCGGCGGTGATTTCGAGAAATGCCGGAAGCAAATCAATAATTCGCTGTGAACCATCAGCCTCTTGATACAATTCGAATTTTGATTCAGAACCGTCTTCTCGGGTATGGTATGTCACCAGCTTTTTTGCCACAAGCTTTCCTTGTCTGCGCGAAATAACAAACCTGTCGGAGTATGGGTCAGACACAACGCGCACACTTTTTGATTCACTGACCTCCTCTTGAAGAAGTTTTTTCAGAGAATCCGGAAAAGGGATGTTTTCAAAAGGAATTTCTTCTGCACCCAAATGTGCTATTCCGGTATCGAGCATTGGCAGAAGAGTATTCATCCTATTGTACAGCACATTATCCTGATCGAGAAACTGCTCAAATGGCTCGAATCTTGAATCCGGAGCAATGAGTTCAAGAGAGGTGTCGAACCAGTCATAGACAGGCCTGAACGTTTCAATCTTCTGTGATACCGAGTTTGTGAGAAAAAGCTGATTCTCTCGTGTTCCCTTGAAAGCAAATTCAAGAAATGGGTCACGATCGAATCCTGTACCAAATTTTATTTTTCCTTGATTCCGATGATACAGCAGCTTTTCGCTACTACTGGTAATTCTCACTAGCATCTCTTCCAGAATCACTTTTCTTGTCAGGAGAAAACTGAAGGCGTAAATTGTTTCGCCAATGAGCAGCTCAAGGGAAAAGGAGGTGGGTTCAGGGGTGTCTTGCTGCCCCAGAAGAAACTGATCGACAGGAATAAGACGGTCTGGTTGTGTGCCTCGGACAACAAGAGTTTTGACAAAGTTGAGAGCCTTGAAAAAATTTGTCTTCCCTGAAGCATTACCGCCGTAAATCGCAGCCACTGGCAACACCCGTAACGGATATTTAGGCACAAGCGAAATCCGTTCACCATGCTGTTTTTCACGACTGGCAACCATAGAGAAGCTTGTTTCCTCATGAAAAGAGGCCCAATTTTCCAATGAAAAGCTGATGAGCACAATTATCCTGCTTTATGTGATAAAATCTCTTTAAAGAGGAAATATAGCAAATACCTGCCATTTAATTTTGATTAAAGAAAAGTTTCAATGATTAAAACAGCTTTTGTGCATTCTTCATCGCTCGCTGAAGCGCCGCCAATGCGAGCTTTCCTTCCTTCAACGGGCTTGTCCTTTTGGTAACGATCAGATTTTCCCTGACGTTTTCAAGCTCCTCTTCCGTCATCATGGTTGTATCTCCCAATGGCCGCCTTTTGCCGGGCCGATGCGGCGTAAGCGCCCCTCTTGCTGCAATTACTGGAGGTTGCGCTCGATGGTGCGGTTCGAGACGCCGAGCGTTTTGGCCAGCTCCGCAATGGTGAACGAAGGATTGCCTTGAAGTGCTGTGATGATTTTCTCCGACGTTTTTCCCGACATTTTCTCCGACGCTTTTTCCGCCGTTTTTGCGAGCGCTTCGGTCAAGGCGTCAAGCAGGGCGTGGAGCATGAACTCGATGAAGACGGTGGAGTCTCCGGCGTTGTCGGCTTGTGCCAGAACCTGATAGTAGTCGGCCTGGCGTGCTTTGATGACGGTTTCAACCGGCAGATAGACCAGCACCGGTTGCCAGCGGCTGAGAATCAAGGTTTGCCATAACCGGCCCATGCGCCCGTTTTCATCCGCGAAGGGGTGGATAAACTCGAACTCGTAGTGGAAGACGCAACTGGCGATCAACGGGTGCACCGCTGCCGATGCGAGCCAGTCGAGCAGGTCGGCCATGAGTCCATAGACCCTGTCGGCAGGGGGAGCCATGTGCACCAGCTCGTCCTGGCTGTAGATGCCGACGCCGCCTTTCCGGTAATGGCCAGCCTCGTCCACCAGCCCTGCCATCAGCACACCATGCGCGGCGCAGAGGTCTGCGGAGGAGTGCGGGTTCCAGCTTGCGAGCTGTTCATAGGCCGTAAAAGCATTGCGCACCTCCTGAATTTCACGCGGCAGGCCGACGACATGCTTGCCGTCGAGCACCGCGCTGACCTGCTCGACGCTCAGGGTGTTCTGTTCGATAGCGAGCGATGCCTGAATGGTGCGAATGCGATTCTCGCGCCGCAGTTGAGGCGTCAAGGTCTCGCCACCGGAGACGCGCCACCGGGTGACCAGCTCGACGATCTCTGCCACGTGCTGCACGATGAGTGGCGTGAGCGAATATGGAGGTTCATAACTCACAGCCCCGCCTCCCCGACCATCGCCTCAGCCTCCGGCAGACGAAGCTTGCCCGAAATCAGACGCGGCAAAAGCGTATCGCGGATCGAAGCGAGTAGATTAATTTTTTTCCTTTGAGATCACTAGTGTCCGGTTGTTGAAAAAATAAATCCCTGCAAAGCGTTATAAGAGAATAATATACGGCGACTTTTTCTCGTTACCGATTTCAAATCGCCTGC
>JGI997J19993_1000206_pt1 | contig 19580 bp, 25 predicted proteins | sample Etolagbewater25m_FD_19993 | JGI IMG/M metagenome (IMG submission 19993)
CAGGAGTGGAAGGAGTTGGCTTTGTGGCTTATCAAACAACAGGAGGAGGAGAAATGAAAACGATATGGGTAGTACAGTACAACGATGGCACAGCGGATGTGTTTGACTCGGAGCAAGGGGCTCCAGCGTTGCCGTACATTGACGCTTTTGAAGTTCAGGAGCGCATAGCCGAGCTTGAAGGTGCGCTCGCAACACTGATGGACGAGTACCAGTGCCAGAACGGTTTTGATGAACACTATGATGCAGCTGCGACAGTGCTTAACTCACAGAAAAAGGAGGAGAAATGACTCACGAGGAGAGTATTACTTTTGATGCTTTAGTGGATCGGATTGGAGAACTCAAAGCGCAACTGCCAAAGACCGTATACCCTATATATAATGGTTGTGGAGAGACGGATTGGGATTGCCCAGAGTGTGAGTTTAGGTCGTTGCATAGGGAGTGGAAATTCTGCCCACAGTGTGGGGGTAAACTAAACTGGGAGTAGAAATGAACGAGTCACAGATTGAAGAGATGCAGCGGGAAAGTGGTGTTGAAGACATCCTGAGGAAGCGCATCGCAGAGCTTGAGTCTGCACTAACACTGGCTATACACTGGCTTGACGATGATACGCCGATGTATATTATGAACGAATTAAAAACAATCAGAGGTGACGAATGAACATTGAAGTAAACACACGCAAGGCGGTGTCTACAAGTCTGAAGGACTATTGCTACTTCAGCGGAGAGGATGCTTTCATTGAGGCGACCGAGTGGACAAATGGGGAAGGTTGGGATATTACAATCAACACAAAGAGTGGAGACAAGATCATAGCACTGACGCATGGTGAGATGCGTGCGTTGATAGTTCTCACCAACTATGCAGGGGAATAAATATAGGAGCTTCCTAGTAGCTCATTGTTAAAGGACCACCCTTAGCAGAGAGAACCAGAGGTAGCGGAGCTGCCGCTCCTATTCTAAAAATCTAGAAAAAATTTAAACACGAACTACAATGAACGGTGTTTCTGTATTTGCTGTACTCACTATTATCTTTGCGATTGCTAAGCTAATGGGATACTTTACTTACTCTTGGGTCTGGGTGTTTGCTCCGATGATCTTCAGTGTAAGCCTTGGTCTTATCATTCTTTTGTTTGTAGGTCTCATTGCTTTCATTGGTTCTACTGTTAAAAACTAAACAAGGACTTATGGCATATATTGAACTAAACGATAAGCAGCTTTTAAAAGCTGTGTCCTCTTCTCTTGATGAGGCATATGACCATCTATTAGTGAATGGTTTACTTAAGATAATGATAAAGAGCTTGCGTGATTGGCATGGGTTAGATTATGTTTTAGTAGAAAAACTAAGTAAAGAAGCAAAGAACTACTTAGGGGAAGAGTAAACACACATAATTTGTATTAAATGAAAGTATCATTCGTAAGTAAGACACAGAGTGACAGGTTTGAAAGTACCGAAGCACTGATGATATACTGTGCTAGGGTGAGTAGTGCTGAACAAGACAAGGATGAATATGAAAAGCTTCTCAGGTATTGTATAAACAACGGACACTGGTCTGTGTTTGAGATGGCTGACATGACTGTAGAGATTGAGACAAGCAGGGCAATAGCTCAGCAGGTTCTCAGACATAGGTCATTTTCATTTCAGGAACTAAGTCAAAGGTACACACCTGTGTCTGGGTTTGAAGAGGTGGAGCTGCGTAAGCAGGGAGATAGTAAGCAGGGTAGTGGTGAGGTGTACAGTGATGTAGACTTTCATCACATGGTTACTGAAGTACAGGCGTTGAGTATGGATGTCTATGACACAATGTTAAAACACGGTGTAAGTAGAGAGACAGCACGCTTTGTTCTTCCTCTATGTACTACTACAAAGATGTACATGAAGGGTAGTGTACGGAGCTGGATACATTACCTGATGGTGAGGGTAGACCCACACACACAGAAGGAACACAGGTTGGTGGCTGATGAGATTAAGAAGATATTCAGTGAACACTTTCCTGTTACAGCTAGAGCTATGTCGTTCGTTTAACAAAAAGAAAAACCAATATGATTTATCGTAGTGACCTGCATCCTTATCTTAAAGACAAGCCTGACGGTTTGCTGAGAATCTTCGGAGTTCTCCTCTTTATTTTCTTTCCCCTTCTGGTTCTGATAACAGCTACCTATAACTGCATTCGTGTTCTTGTTGACTACATAGTTAACGATGAAGTGCCTGAGGTTGTAGATACATGGGAAGACATTAAAGATTTTATCAAAGGTTCTATTAGTGAATGAATACTGACTATCAGAATTATATAGCACTCTCCCGCTACTCACGGTACATCCCAAGTGAGCAGCGGAGGGAGAGGTGGGAAGAAACAGTAACAAGATATTGTACTTTCTGGAAGGATAAATATCCTGACATCTTTCCTTATGAGGAGGTAAAACAATCCATCAGTTCTCTAAAGGTTATGCCTTCCATGAGAGCTTTGATGACAGCAGGTAAGGCGTTAGATAGAGACAATGTAGCTGGGTACAACTGTAGCTATATGGCTGTAGATAACCAGCGGTGTTTTGATGAGGTGTTGTACCTGCTGATGTGTGGTGTTGGTGTAGGATACAGTGTAGAGAGGCAGTTCATATCTAAGCTTCCAGTAGTTTCTGAAAGCTTTTACCCATCCGATACGGTTATCTCAGTTAGGGATAGTCGTATTGGTTGGGCTTCTGCACTTCGTGAACTTATCTCTCTGCTCTATCAAGGACAGGTTCCCAAGTGGGATGTGTCTAAGGTTCGTCCTTCAGGTGTTCCTTTGAAAACCTTTGGTGGTCGTAGCTCTGGACCTCAGCCTCTTGTTGATGTGTTCAATTACTTTGTAGCTGCCTTCAAGGGTTCAGCAGGACGCAAGCTAAACAGCCTAGAGGTTAACGACCTGATGTGTAAGATCTCCATGTCGGTGGTTAGTGGCGGTGTTAGAAGGTCAGCTTGTATCTGTCTGACAAATCTGTCTGACCTCCGTATGAGGGACGCTAAGTCTGGGCAGTGGTACATAGAGAAACCCGAAAGGTCTCTTGCTAACATCTCTGTTGCATACACTGAGAAGCCTGACATAGGACAGTTCATGCAGGAGTGGATGTCGTTGTATAACAGTAAGGCAGGAGAGAGGGGGATATTCAATAGGGTTGCTGCCGTAAAGAAGGTAGAGAAGTATGGTAAAAGAAAGGCAGAACCTATTGAAGAAGCGGGTGGTACAAACCCCTGCGGTGAGATCATTCTTCGTTCTTGTTCTTTCTGTAATCTTACTGAGGTAGTAGTCAGAAACACTGACACTGTAGATGACCTATTACACAAGGTAGAGGTAGCAGCTATCCTTGGAACCTTTCAGGCTACCCTTACAGACTTCAGGTATCTTAGGTCTGTGTGGTCTACTAACACTGAGGAAGAGAGACTGCTTGGTGTAAGCTTGACTGGGTTGATGGATCATCCAATGTTCAACAGTGTTGAGAATATGGTAGAGGCTGCTGAAGTCCTTGATGTTATGCGTAATGTTGTGGTAAGGACTAACGCAGAGTGGGCAGAGAAGCTAGGTATAAACCCAGCGGCTGCTACCACTACCATCAAACCTAGCGGTACAGTGTCACAGCTTGTAGATAGCAGCTCTGGTATACACCCTAGGTATAGTAAGTACTACATTCGTAGGGTTAGGAATGATAAGAAGGATCCATTGTCTTCCTTCCTTATTGCTCAGGGTGTGCCTTATGAGGAAGATGTACACAACCAAGATATGTATGTCTTCAGCTTCCCTATGGCTGCTCCTGAAGGTGCTCGTACTACAGAAGAAGTATCTGCTATTGAGCAGTTGAACAGGTATCTGTTGTATAATGAGTATTGGTCTGAGCATTCTATCTCTATCACTGTCTATGTTAAAGAACATGAGTGGTTGAAGGTAGGTGCTTGGGTGTATCAAAACTTTGACAAGTTGAATGGTGTATCCTTTCTTCCACACTCTGACCACATCTATAAACAAGCACCTTATGAATCTATAAATCATGAAGAGTTCATAAGGATTAGTGAAGAGATGCCAAAGATTGACTGGAACGCATTCAATGTTAAAGAGTACGAAGATGTAACTGCTGGTATAAAGGAGTTTGCCTGTACAGCAGGAGGCTGTGAGATGGTTTAAAGATACCACCATAGCTAGAGTAACACAAACACAAACAAAATAAACTATGCTTATTATTAAAGGTAATGCCAAGTGGGCTAAGGTTCATGTTCCTGACACTAAGTTCAATCCTGACGGAGACTACTCTATTCAGGTACTAATGTCAGCAGAAGAGGCAGCAGTTGTTGAGGAAAAACTTCAGGAAATTCTTGATGAGTTTGTTGCTGAGTTGGTAAAGGAGAAACCACAGCTTGCAAAGACCGTGAANCTTGCTACCCTGTGTGAGAATGAGTTTGATCAGGACGGTAATGAGACTGGAAAGGTTGTATTCAAAACAAAGCGTAAGGCTATCCTTCATTCTAAGAAGACAGGTAAGGACTATGTTCAGAATGTTGTAGTTGTTGACGCTAAACGCCAGCCCACTAAGGTAGACATTGGTAACGGGTCTGTTGTTAAGGTTGCTGTTGAACCTCGTCCTTACTATATGCCATCTTCTAAGACTGCGGGTGTTTCTCTTCAGCTTAACGCTGTACAGGTTATTACTCTTGTAGAGTATAAGGGATCCGCTGCTGCTATCTTTGATGATGAAGAAGGATACGAGACAGAGGCAACCGATAACACACCCTTTGATGTTAATGAAGACTTCTAAAACTAGAAGTACCTTTGAGAAGACAGTCTTATCAGAACTAGATCGTGAGGGTATACATTACCTGTACGAACCTGATAAGATTGTCTATCAGGTTGAGCGGTACTATGTTCCTGACCTACTCATCAATGATATTTATATAGAATTGAAGGGGTACTTTAGGGAAGATGCACAAAGAAAGATGAGAGCAGTGAAGGCTCAGCACCCAGACCTAGACATACGCTTTGTCTTCCAGAATTCTAACGCTACCATACAGGGAGCAAAGAAGAGGAAAGATGGAAGTAAGATGACTTGTGCTGAGTGGGCTGACCGCTATGGTTTTATATGGTCTCACTTAAGAGTTCCTAAAGAATGGATAAAGTAAACAGCAGTGAATTCGTTAGACACACATCTTGTCCTAATTGTGGTAGTAGCGATGCTAATTCCCTTTACTCCGATAATCATACTTATTGCTTCAGTTGTGGCGTGTACGGTAACGGAGGTGACACAGAGTATCAACCGCAATCTAAAGTAAATTGGAATATGGAAGAACTTGTTGAATCAATTCCTCAGGCTCTCCCTAAAAGAAAGATTACTCAATCCACCTGTAGTAAGTGGGGGTATGGTGTAGGTTCCTATAAAGGTAAGCCAGTACAGGTAGCTAACTACCAGAATAAAGATGGAGAGGTAGTAGCACAGAAGCTGAGGTTCCCGGGTAAAACCTTCTCCATTGTAGGTAGTCTTAAGGATGCGCTGCTTTATGGAGAATGGTTGTGGAGAGACGGTGGAAAAATGGTCACCGTTGTAGAGGGTGAGGTAGATGCCTTATCACTTAGTCAGGTGTTTGATAACAAATGGCCTGTTGTGTCTATACCTAACGGAGCACAAGCAGCTAAGAAAGCGGTAGCCAAGAGTATTGAATGGCTATCAAAGTTTGAGAGTGTTATCTTCATGTTTGATATGGACACTCAAGGACAGAAGGCAGCTAGAGAATGTGCCGCAATACTCCCACCTAACAAAGCCAAGATAGCTACACTTCCATTAAAGGATGCTAATGAAATGCTTCAGGCAGGTAGAGTCAAAGAACTTGTCTCTGCTGTCTGGGATGCAAAGGTTGTCCGTCCCGATGGTATTGTAAGCGGTGAAGACCTATGGGATGTAGTGAGTTGTGACGATGAAGTAGACTCTTGCTCTTATCCTTACACTAACCTTCAAGAGAAGACACAGGGTATTCGTAAGGGAGAGATTGTAACCGTAACAGCAGGTAGTGGTATAGGGAAGTCTCAATTCAGTAGAGAGATAGCATATAGCCTACTGAAGCAGGGTGAGACAATAGGGTACATAGCACTTGAAGAGAGTGTTAAGCGTACAGCCTTAGGTCTTATGAGTATAGAAGCTAACATCCCACTACACATAAACAGAGAAGGTGTAAGTGAGGAGAAACTAAAGGAGGCTTTTGATGCGACAGTGGGCAGCGGTCGGGTTTATCTTTATGATCATTGGGGTAGCACTGACAGCGACAACCTCATCAGTAAGATTAGGTTTCTTGCCAGAGGATGTGGTTGTAGTTATATCATTCTTGACCACATCTCTATTGTCGTTAGTGGTATTGACGGTGGTGACGAGAGAAGGATAATTGATAACACCATGACAAACCTTCGTGGTCTTGTAGAAGAGTTAAAGTGTGGTATGCTTTTAGTGTCCCACCTTAAGAGACCACAAGGGGAACGAGGACACGAAGAAGGGGCAACCACTAGTCTTGCTCAGCTTCGTGGTAGTGCTGCTATAGGTCAGCTTTCAGATGTAGTGATAGGTCTTGAAAGAAACCAGCAGGATGAGGAACACGCTAACGAAACAAAGATTAGAGTGTTGAAGAATAGGTGGACTGGAGATACAGGGCTGTGTGGTAGTTTGTATTATGACAAGACCACAGGAAGAATGACAGAGGATTCTATAATAACTAGTGACTTATTTTAAGGAAGAGAGTATTCTATAATAACTAGTGACTTATTTTAAGGAAGATGGCTAGAACTAGAGAAGAAATCCTTGACGATCTCTTTAAGTCTCTCAATAATACAACTGCTACAAACGGTGAGAAGAAGGAGTATATGGAATATATCCATATCCTTGATGTTTGTGTAGAGATTCTTGAGAGTAGGGGTGAGTTAAAGGAAGAACAGTTGGAAGAATACTTTCCAACATTTGAAGCATACAAAACTTTAATGGAGGAAGAGGATGAGTAGGGAGCTTGATAAGAGTATGTACACAGATATACGTCTTGCTAAGGAGGAATTAGATAAGAAGTACTGGGGTAAAGCAACGAACCTCTTTGATAAAACATACAACAAGTGTCATCAGATTTTCAGTGAAGATATGGAGGCTTGTCCATTTTATGCTCCTAACTGTGGAGAAAAAGGATGTCCTGTTTGGGAATGTCCACATCATAAAAAGTAATGAAACTCATCTTTGATATTGAGACAGATGGTTTACTTGATACACTCACTAAGGTGTGGTGTATTGTAGCCATAGATGAAGAAGGAACAGTACACACCTTTGAACCAGATAACATTAAGGAGGGAGTAAAGTTTCTTGCTCAGGCTGAAGAACTCATAGGTCACAATATCATAGGCTTTGACCTTGAAGCTTTAAGGATGCTTTATAAGTTTAACTTCAGTGGTACGGTAACAGACACATTGGTTTGTAGTCGTACCATCTGGAGTAACCTTTCAGAGATTGACTTCAGCCTTACAAGGAAGAGTAAAGACTTTCCTTCTAACTTGATAGGAAGCCACAGCTTAAAAGCTTGGGGGTATAGACTTGGTAAGTACAAGGGAGAGTATACAGACTTTTCTCAGTATGACCCTACCATGTTAGACTACTGTATTCAGGATGTCCATGTAACCAAAGAGCTTTATGATAAGATTATCAACAAGGACTTCAGTCAGGAGGCACTTGATCTGGAACATAAACTCCATACCTTGCTCATCACACAGGAAAAGAGAGGCTTTCCTTTTGATGAGAAAGGAGCTATGGAACTTTTTGCTGTTATCTCTCATAAGAGGGAAGAACTTCATACTAAGCTTGTTGAAACCTTTGAGCCTACGATAGTACAGCTTAAGACAAAGCAGAAGGTTATTCCGTTTAACCCTGCATCTAGGCAACAGATAGCAGATAGGCTGATGAAGAAGGGTTGGGTTCCAAAGGTATTCACAAACACAGGAGAACCGAAGGTTGATGAAGCGGTATTGTCTACCATTCAGTTACCTGAGGCTGCCCTGCTTAGTGAGTATCTTATGCTGAATAAGAGGATTGGACAGATATCTTCAGGTAAACAAGCGTGGCTAAAACTATTAAAACAAGGGAGGATTCATGGAAGTGTTAATCATATGGGGGCTGTTACTAGTAGGTGTACTCATAATAACCCTAATGTGGCTCAGGTTCCGAACAGCTCTGCGCCATTTGGTACAGAATGTAGAGCTTTATTCACCGCAGGGGGACGAGGCTATAAGCTTGTTGGAGCAGATGCTAGTGGTCTTGAGCTTAGGTGTCTCGCTCATTACATGGCTATTTACGATGGCGGTGCTTATGCCAATGAAGTAGTTAGTGGTGATATACACACAGCAAACCAGAAGGCTGCGGGTTTGGAAACAAGGAACCAAGCAAAGACCTTTATCTATGGGTTTTTATATGGGGCTGGTGATGAGAAGATAGGTAAGATCATAGGGAAGGGTGAGAGAGAAGGGAAGAAGATTAAGAAAAGCTTCCTTACAAAGACACCCGCTCTAAAGAAACTCCGTGAAGCTGTAAGCACTAAAGCAGAAACCTCTAAGGTTCTAAAGGGTTTGGATGGTCGTATCATACCTGTCAGACATAAACACGCAGCACTTAACACACTCCTTCAGAGTGCAGGAGCTATCGTCTGTAAGACATGGTATGTCCTGATAGCTGAAGAGATGGTTAAGAGAGGTATAGAAGGATACATAGCAGGGTTTATTCATGACGAGGTACAGATAATTGTGAGTGAACATCAGGCAGAAGCTATGGGTGCTATCACCAAGCAGATGATGAAAGAAGTAGAGAAACATTTTAACTTCCGTTGCCTTCTTGATAGTGAATTCAAGATAGGTGATAACTGGGCGCAAACACATTAAAGACTCTATCTATGAAACTACTAATTGATGGTGACATTATAGCATACAAGGCAGCCAGTGCTGCTGAAAAGGCTACTAATTGGGGTGATGGTCTCTGGACTCTTCACGCTTGGGAGGAGGATGTACGCACAATCATTGACGAATACATCAAAGGACTGTTTAGCTCTGCTGAATTCAGTATCTATGGGGTAGCCTTGTCTTCTCCGTTTAACTTCCGTAAGGATATATTCCCTGAGTACAAAGCTAACAGGGTAGAAACACGCAAGCCAATGCTCCTTAATTTTGCTAGGGAGTATATCACTTTAGAACACAATGGGTTCTCTTGGTTTAACCTTGAAGCTGATGATATCCTTGGTATCAAAGCCACAGAAGACAACAGTGAGTATGTTATCTGGAGTGAGGATAAGGACTTGATGACCATACATGGTAATCACCTTGTAGATGAAGACATTGTATATGTCTCACCATATGAGGCAGAGTTCAAGTTCTATATACAGGTGTTGTGTGGGGATTCTACAGATAACTATAAGGGTTGCCCAGGAGTTGGTCCTGTTACTGCTGAGAAGATTATTAAGAAAGCAGATAAAGACGGTGTTCCGATTTGGGATGCTATTGTAGCTGCCTATGGTAAGCAGGGACTTAGTGAAGACCATGCTCTAACACAGGCAAGGATGGCTTATATTTTGAATGACGGAAACTATAACAGAGAAACAGGAAAAATACTACTATGGACACCAGAGATTATAGTGCCATAGGAGCGGAAGCTCCGCTACCTATGAACAATCCAGATTTTGATAAGGGATATGATTATGTCTCCCGTCCTGCTCATTATGATATGCCTATTCAACCTAGGGAATATATCATGAAGAACGGGCTGTCTTATTGTATGGGAAACATTGTGAAGTATGCATCCCGTGCAGGAAAGAAACAGTATGGGAATATGTCCATGCTTGATTCAGAACTGATTGACCTTCGTAAGATTCAGGAGTATGCTGAATATCAGATTGAGGCTATCATTGAACTGAAGTTTGAATTGGAAGAAGATAAACCTAACGGTTATTAAACTAACCTCTATAGAATTTTATGAACGTTTTTTCAAACGAACTTCATATTTCTGATATATTGTTAAGGAAACTCAACGAGGCTTTTCCCGATAAACTCCCACCGATTGAGACGAATATTGAGAACCTCAGGTTTAGACAGGGACAACGAAGCGTTGTTGAGTACCTTACACAGATTTATAAAGAAGTTCATAACATAGACGAATATGGGTCTTCCAGCACCTAAAGTAAATGTTCCTGCGCCTCTTCCTGCTCCTGCTCAGGCTATTGCCCCTAAAGAGGTAGAAGCTCCTGAGCTTGATCTTGAAGATGAAGGGAGCCCTTCAGAAGATATTCTTAAAAAACGCAAAGGCAAGAAAGCACTTCGTGTAGATATGGCTGGTGCGCAGCCACTATCTAGTAGTGTTATTTCAGGTCTTCAAATTCCGGTATTATAATTATGGGTGGAAAGAGACGAGAACCAGAGGTAGTTTATACCCCTGCCCCTGCTCCTGCTCCTGTTACTGCTGTTGCTGTACAGCGTCAGGGACAAAAGTCATTTAAGCAGGACGAGAATGTATCAGATATTGAGACAGACTCAGACCTCTTCATCAAAAAGAAACGTAAAGGTAAAAGAGCGGTAAAATCAGGCGCAACACCTATGGGTGGTGCAATCATTCCGTCTGATACTGGAACGTCAGGTCTTTCAGTTCCTTACTAAATTCAAGAAACAATGATGGTACAAGAAAGTTCTTCTCTTCAGAAACGGTATGATGAGCTTACAGGAGATCGCTCTGTGTTTCTTGAGCGTGGTCGTGATTCATCAGTACTGACTATTCCTAGTCTTCTCCCAGAAGAGGGGCATTCTTCTTCCACAAAGTTTGATACTCCTTATCAGAGTGTTGGAGCGAGAGGGGTAAACAACCTAGCGTCAAAGCTGTTGCTTACTCTTCTCCCTGCTAACAGTCCTTTTGCCCGTCTTATAGTAGATGATTCTGCTCTAGAGGCTCTTGGTGCAGCTGGAAGGGGAGAGGTAGAGGTAGGGCTTGCGAAGATTGAGAGGATGGTAATGGCTGATATAGAAACCAAAGCTATCCGTGTCCCTGTCTTTGAAGCTCTTAAGCATCTTATTGTTACTGGAAATGCTCTAGTATACCTTGATAAGGGTGTTGGAACAATGAAGGTATTCAGGCTTGATCGTTACGTTGTGAAGCGTGATGCTATGGGTAATGTTCTAGAGATCATTACCAAAGAGTCTGTAGATAAGAAGATGCTTCCTAATGAGGTCGTTGCTCTTATGCCTGACCTTACGGATACCGAACACAAGACACTGGATCTTTATACAGGTGTTGTGCTTACCTCTAAAGGTTATGAAGTACACCAAGAAGTTATGGGAATAGAAATCCCAAAGAGTAGAGGGGTTTATAAGAAAGGCAAGCTTCCTTTTATTCCTCTTAGATTCATCCGTATTGACGGTGAAGATTACGGTAGAGGTTACATTGAAGAGTACATAGGAGATCTTATTTCTCTTGAGGCACTCAGTCAGGCTATTGTTGAAGGTAGTGCAGCATCTGCAAAGGTGTTGTTCCTTGTTGCTCCTAACGGTACGACAAAAGCCTCAACACTTGGAAGAGCCGCTAACGGTGCGTTTGTTGATGGTAATGCTAATGATGTAACTACCCTACAGGTTCAGAAAGCCGCTGACTTCCGTGTTGCAGAATCTACAAGTTCAAAGATTGAACAGAGGCTTGCTTATGCTTTCCTTCTTAACAGTGCAGTTCAGCGTAATGCTGAGCGTGTGACTGCTGAAGAAGTTAGATACATGGCTCAGGAACTAGAGGCTGCCCTTGGTGGTATCTACTCTATCCTTAGTCAGGAGTTCCAGCTTCCCCTTGTTACTCTTATTCTGGAGTCTCTTCAGAAAGAGAAGAAGATGCCAAAGCTCCCTAAAGAAATCAAACCTGTTATTGTTACAGGTGTTGAGGCTCTTGGTAGAGGTCAGGATCTTAACAAACTTGCCACATTTCTTCAGTATCTCCATCCGCTCGGTCCTCAGGTTATACAGAGTGAATTGAAGGTTGGTGATTACATTGCTCGTCTTGGTGCTAGTCTTGGTATAGATACCTTTGGACTTATTAAGACTGAGCAGGAGAAGATGCAGGAACAACAGGAAGCTCTTGCTCAACAGCAACAGATGATGCAGGATCAGACAATGGCTAATATGGCAGAGCGCAGTGCTCCTGAACTCGCTAAACAAATGGGTAACACTGAACAAATAAATAATGGCTAACCTTGCTCATAACATTGGTGATATGTTAGCTAAGCTTGCTACTAAGCTTGGTAGGAAACTCACCACAAAAGAAGTCCTTACTCTAGATAAGAAAGTAGTTAGTTCTCTTCTTTCTCAAAAAACAACAGCTGAAGAAGCTGCAAAACTCTTAGGAAAGAAGAAGCTATCAGCAACAGAAGCAAAAGGTTTTTCTAAACCAGATGTGGCTCCAGTATCTACAGCCAAACCTAAGGCAAAAAGAACACCAACCCCTAAAGCTGTTAGGGCTAAGAAGGCTGGCGGTAGATCAGAAGGGGAGATGGAATCTCTATACAGAAAGAAGCTTTCAGTTTTACAGAGACTGAGTGATAACATAAACACTGACCCTGATAAACTCTTTGCAGAATCGGAGTACCTTAAAAAGACTTTCGGAAAGACCGAAAAGGAACTGCTTTCAGATATGCAGTCGTATGCAAAGAGTGGTGAAACGTTTGGACTGTTTCAGTATACCTCCGCCAAAGATGCTTCTAAAGTTAGACAGAGTGCGATCAATTCAGGAATGAGTCGTGATAATGCTGGAAGACTTATTATTGAAGAAGGTAAATACGAGAATGAAGCCCTTAATATGGGAACAAAAGCAGGTGATCCTGCTAAAACCCGTAGCGTCCGTGTAGGTATTACCCTTACTCCTAAAGAGAAGGCTGCTATGGGTACTGTACGCTTTGCCCCTGATGAACTGAAGGGTAAGGTAACTGAAACAGGAGCTGGTGCAGGAAAATACTGGGTCTTTGCTAAGACAGCTGATGAAGCAGTAGCAGACATGAATAAGTTTATGTCTAGTCTTCATGCTAATATGGCTAAAGGAGCTAAGAGAGGAGCTAAGGGAACCAAAAAGGTAGCTGAAAAACCACAGAATACAGCACTTGTTAAGCGTGCAGCTACAGAAACTGAAGCACCTGTTAAGACTGTAAAGGGTGATAGGGTTCTTACACCACAGACTACAGCTATGGCTAGGCGTGGTGAAAGCCGTATGGAAGCACCTGTTAAGACTGTAAAGGGTGATAGGGTTCTTACACCACAGACTACAGCAGTTACTAAGCGTGGTCGTGGGGATCTTGTTGAGGTTCCTTATGAGGATGTATCTAAAGCTAAGACAGGCATGGGCAGAAAGCTCGCAGCTGGTGCAGCTGTTGCAACTGGTCTTGGTATAGCAGCCTCACAGAACGGACAGCAGGGAGCTAGAACACGTGCTGAACTTCAGAATAAGAACGCTTCAAAAGGTAGTGTTAAGTCACTAGAGAATGCTGCGGCAAGTGGAGAGGTAGATGCTGAAGCAGCCGCTCCATCTGTAACAATCCCTGAAGCACAGTTTAAAAGGGATGTTGTGGATTATGTACACACCAAAGGTGGTGATTATCCTATCTTCCGTAAGAATAGTGATTCAGCTATGACATGGCGTAACACATACGCAACAGCTAAAAAGAACGGAGAAAGTACGTTTACTTTCAATGGTCTTAAATATAAAGTATAATCTATATGGATGCACAGAGCATTAACACCTTTGTAGAAGAGACTAATGGAGCAGAGTCCGCAGAACACGTTGAGGCTATGCTAGATAAAGCTGAACAGATTGAGGCAAACAATAACCCAGACAGTGACGAACGTCCTGACTGGTTGCCTGAGAAGTTTAGCAGTGTTGAGCAGATGGCTCAGGCTTATAGTGAGCTTGAGAAGAAGCTTGGTCGTGGTGAGAAGATAGAAGAGGAAGAAAGTGGGATAGAGTTTGATACTGATGATGTTGTTGGTACATCTGTAGATGATGTAGAAGCACTCATTACTGAGAATGGTCTATCCTTTGATGTTCTCCAGAACGAATTCCTTGCCTATGGTAACCTCACTGAAGATAGCTATGAGGATCTAGAAGCTGCTGGTTTCCCTCGTCCTGTTGTAGAAACATGGATTCAGGGACAGCACGCAGTTGCAGACAACCTTAAAACATCTGTTCAGAGTCTTGCAGGAGGTGCAGAAAACTACTCAGCTATGCTTGAGTGGGCTGGGGAAAACCTCAGTGATAGAGAGATTGGTGCTTTTAACAAAGCCATTGAGTCAGGTAATGTTGACTACATTGGTCTTGCTGTTAACGGTATCATGTCCAAGTTTAGTGCTAACGCAGAACCTACCTTGATGAAAGGCGGTACTGGTACTGTGAGTGCTAACAGGTTTAACAGTACGGCTGAGCTTACAGCGGCTATGAGTGATCCTAAGTATCATAAGGATCCCGCATATAGGGAAAAGGTTTCCCGAATGCTTGCTAACAGTTCGCTATTTTAAACCTTAGTTCATCCCCTGTCGGGTATAAATAATAAGGGTTCATCCTTAACTATACCCGATGGGGGTTACTGCCACCTTAGCTTTAACGGTAGAGCAACGGTTTTGTAAACCGAAGGTTGGGGGTTCAATTCCCTCAGGTGGCTCAGAAGCAAAAAGAATGATTGTAGTGAGACACAACTGAAAGGTTGTGTAAGCTCAATACTCTAACCAGAGTACTATAGCCCTTGCGAGGACAACTTTAGGAAAGAAAGGTGAACAGTATGATGCTGTCTTTATTATTCAACATCATTCTTTATTTTATTATGGCTTTTTCCGCTGCTTCTGATCCTGCCTATAGCGTTTCTCGTCTTGGGCAGAACAACCTTACAGGTGATGTAAGGGATCTTTTTCTTAAGCTCTACGCAGGTGAAGTATTGACATCGTTTGAGCAGAAGGCTATCTTCATGGACAAGATTCGTACCCGCTCTATCAGCAAGGGTAAGTCTGCTTCGTTCCCGATGCTTGGTCGTACCTCTGCTGAGTACCTGACTCCCGGAAATGAGATTACTGGTGGTCAGATTCGTGCTGGTGAGCGTCTCGTTACCATTGATGACCTGCTCATCTCTGCACAGTTCATTGCCAAGATTGACGAGGCTATGAACCATTACGATGTTCGCTCGGTGTACTCCAAAGAGGCTGGTATTGCTCTTGCTAAAGAGACCGACATGAACATTGCTCGTACTCTTACAAAAGCTGCGCTGTCTACTGATGTTACTGCTGCTGCTGACCTTATTCAGGACTACAAGTCGTTCACTGAAGAGGACTTCACAGACAACGTAACCATTGGTTCTGCCTCTGCTGATGCTACAAGTGCTGAGTACATTGCCCAGTCTATCTTCAACGCTCGTAAAGAGATGGAGATGAATAACGTTCCCACAGAGGGTGCTTGTGTTATTCTTCCTCCTGATCAGTACTACGCTCTGCTTGATGTTACTGATGGTAACAAGCTTGTTTACATGAACCGTGACTTCGGTGGTGAGGGTTCTGTTTCTAAAGCTATGGTTCCGAACATCGCTGGTATGCCTGTCTTCATGAGCAACCATGTTGTTACAACCAACCTGTGGAATGCTTCTACTGGTGTTACTCTCGGTAATGCTCCGCTTGCTAGCACTGTTGGTAGTGGTCGTACTACTGCCTATAACATTCCTACTGCTTACCTTGACACTGCCAACCTTATTCGTGGCTTTGTCTTTACTCCTGAGGCTGTTGCCCTTGTTAAGCTCCTTGATCTCGGTGTTGAGTCCGAGTATCAGATTGAGCGTCAGGGTACTCTGATGGTTTCTAAGCTTGCACAGGGTGTTAACGTCCTGCGTCCTGCGGCTGCTATTGCACTGCTTGAGGCTGAAGACGAGGCTTAAGTTCTTTTTGTTTTTAAATAGGGGATAGAGGTAAAACTCTGTCCCCTTTTTTTCCATTTTTAGAATAGGATACATGGCAGGTACAACACGCTTAGAGGCGATTAACCAGATCCTTGCCGCTATTGGTGAAACGCCCGTAAACACTCTTGAGAGTGGTTATCTAGAAGCTGTATTAGCTGACAACTTCCTTAAAGAAGTTGATAAAGAAGTACAGAGCAGGGCTTGGAATTTCAATACAGAGTACGCTAAGACATTTACAAAGACCATTAGTGGAGAGATCGTCCTTCCTACAAACATCTTGCGGGTTGATGCTTCGCTTAATCCATCGTCTAAAGATCTAGTTCAACGTGGTCTCCGTATGTATGATAGGGGGAACCACACCTACATTATTGATGAGGATGTTACTCTTGATATAGTTATTCAGATAGACTGGGAAGACCTTCCAGAGCCAGCTAAGAGATATATCATTGATAGAGCCGCAAGAAAGAATCAAGACAGGGTTGTTGGTAGTGGAACACTCCATGACTTTACCCTTATTGATGAAAGAGAATCTCTTATCTATCTTAAAGAGTTTGATAACATCTCTGAGGATAACAACATCTTTGATAACTACTCCGTATATAGAGTAATTGACCGCAATAGGGGAAGATACAATGGCTCTTATTAGTCAGTCTATACCAAACATTGTTAACGGTATTTCACAACAGCCTCCTGCTTATAGACTAGCAACACAGGGGGAGATTCAAGAGAACGGTTTGTCTTCTGTTGTAGATGGTCTCAGTAAACGACCAAGCTCTGAGCATATAGCATTTCTTGCTGATATAGATACGGTAGATAGTGCNTTTATCCATACAGCCCGTAGGGATGAATCAGAGGCTTATAACATTATTGTCTATGATAATGAAGGTGTTGGGGTTATTAAAGTCTTTGATCAGGATGGTGTAGAAAGAACAGTTACTGTTGAAGATACATCTGCACAGACTTATATCAATAGTCTTGATAATCCTAAAGAAAACCTTGCAGCTGTCTCTATTGCTGATTTCACCTACATCTTGAACAAGAAGAAGGTTGTGGCTATGGATACAGCCACATCTACTGTACGCTACCCTGATGGTATTGTATATATTAAGGATGTAGACTATAGTTCTACTTTCTCTATTACAATCACAAAGGGTGGAACATCCCGCTACTTAGCATTCAAGACTAAATCAGCTACACAGGATTCTACAGCGGCAGTACATGAAGCAGAATCTGGGGCAAGTACTGATGTTATTGCTAATCACTTCTATAATTTCTTTAGGAACTCTTTCAGTACCTCTACATACTATGAGGGTTACAACTACTCCACAGCGGGTCTTCCTGCAAATATGGGGGTGAGTCTTGTAGGTTCTGTACTGTATTTCTATAACACAGGAAGTGATACTACAGACTTTACCATAGATTGTGTTGACTCATTTGGTGGAGAACACGTTAAACCTTATAAGGATAAGACAGGAAGCTTTCAGAAGCTTCCTCAAATGGCTCCAGAGAACTTTAAGATTCTCATTAATGGAGATAACGAGAAAGGACAGGATGACTACTGGGTTATGTATTCAGAGAATGTTTGGGAAGAGACTATAGCTCCTAGTACAACATATCTCCTAGACGCTGAAACACTTCCTATGACACTCCGAAAGGATGAGACAGGTAACTTCCATCTAGAGGAAACAGTATGGGCAGAGCGGAAGGTAGGAGATGAAGAAACAAACCCTGATCCTTCCTTTATAGGTTATACTCTCTCTGATATATTCTTCTACAAAGATAGACTAGGATTATTGTCTGATGAGAATGTTATCTTTAGTAGGTCTGGTAGTTTTGAGGCTTATGATTTCTTCAGGAAGACAACACTTACAATCGTTGATAGTGACCCTATTGATGTTGCGGTGTCTTCTAACAAGGTAAGTCTTCTTAAACACGCTGTACCATTCTCTGATAGTCTTCTACTCTTTTCAGAACTAACCCAGTTTAAAGTCACTAGTGATACAATACTTACTCCTGAGACTATTAACGTCTCTAACACAACGGAGTTTGAGGCAAGCCTTACAGCTAAGCCACAGGCTATTGGTAAGTTTGTATACTTTGCTTCTAGACGTGGTGAATTTGGTAGCCTTTGGGAGTACTTCATTGACACAGATACAGATGCAAATGACGCTGTTGAAGTCACATCTCATATCCCTTCTTACATAGAAGGAGAGATATTTAACATTCAGGCTTCAAGTAACGATAACACGCTTGTAGTTCAGAGTGAAGGTGATAGAAACTCTATCTATATCTATAGGTTCTATTGGGCTGGAAATGATAAGGTTCAGTCAGCTTGGAGTAAGTGGACATTTTCTGGAGAAGTATTAAACTGTGAGTTCAACAAGAGTGAGCTAAATCTTTTAGTTAACCACGCAGGCGGTATATATCTAGAAAAAATCAGATTCACTGAGGATGAGGCTAAAGCATATACAAGCGGATTTTCTATTCATCTTGATAGAAGGTTTATTCTTACAGAGGTTGGAGAGACTGCACCATACGATGATGAAAATATTGTATATGTAACAGACAGTGGACAGGTTATTGAGTCAGAATACGTTCAGGAAAATCTGGCTGAGGGGGTTGTAGTTTTTGGTGGACTATCATATACCTTCAGATATAGGTTCAGTGAGCCGTTTATGAAGAACAACAACCAGCCTGTGTTGTCAGGGTCTCTTAGGATTAAGAACTACTCTATCTACTACAGTGATACAGCATTCTTTAAGGTAAAGATAATACCTCTAAGNAGGATTGCTAGCGGTGAAGAAGAGTTTAGCTATGATAAGATTTTCAATGGACGTGTTATAGGTCTCTTGTCAAACGCTCTTAACTCTTCCCCAACTGAAACAGGTCTCTTTAGGGCATCTGTATTGGCTAGGTCTTCTGCTGTTGCTATAGAGCTAGAGAATGATTCACACTTTCCCTCTATCTTTCAAGGTGTTGATTGGGAAGCAGACTACACAATTCGTTCACAACGAGTATAATAGATATGACACTTCATAAATATACAGTAAAGGATAATAAAAGTACATACGTAGTTCCTACTACTGTAGAACATATTGAAGAGTTCGTACACATTATTAGGGAAGAAGATAAAGAAGAAGTTATGGCATCTCATGGGGATCTTTTAACTGGTCTTATAGAGTCTTTTACTTCTTCCCTATTCTGTGAAACCATCTTTACTCCAGATGATGAGATAGCTGGTATCTATGGTGTATGTCCTCTTACACACATCTGTCCTGCCCTGCCTACATTGGCTAGTCCTTGGATGCTCAGTACAGTACATCTTCCAAAGGTGTATATGGCGTTCTTAAGAGGTGGCAGAGAATGGATTGAGAAAGTAAATAAAGAGTTTCCCGTACTTACTAACTGTGTTGATGCTGAATATAAGGTATCTATAGCATGGTTAAAGTTTATGGGGTTTGAGTTTATTAACAGGATTGAGAACTATGGAGTCAATCCTAAGCCTTTTTTAGAATTCGTAAGAATAAACAAAGAATAATATGGGTGCAATTGCATTGGCTGGTCTCTCAATAGGTCAGTCTGTTCTTGGGGCTTCTGCCGCTAATTCTGCATCTAAA
>JGI997J19993_1000207_pt1 | contig 19547 bp, 2 predicted proteins | sample Etolagbewater25m_FD_19993 | JGI IMG/M metagenome (IMG submission 19993)
TTCAGGAAGCGGGTCGGCGACAGTGAACACCTCCCGTTCGGAGGAGGTTTCGTCAAGAGGATCGGGGATGGCGGCGCCAAGGGCGGCGTTCACATCCAGCGTAAGCCCGTCGTCCGGCTCTTCCGCCTGCGGCAACTCCAGATGCGAGGCCGCCCACTTTTCATAAAAGAGATGGGAAACATAGAGGCCGATGCCGACGCCAAGATTGGATGGCCATGAACTCACGGTCCGGGCTATGCGCTTGCCTGCCCGGCGGGCCCAGTTCTTCAGCCGCATGTATCCACAAGCTTATCAATACGCATCCAGAGATATCCCGAGTACCATACTGCCGTCCCGGATCCGGAGGATCGTGCAGGCTTATGGAGTTTGGGGCGCAGCCGTAAACAACCAGGGGAGCGCCGATTATCAAGAGAGGCCCGGAGAAAACGCACCCCGGACAAAAAAAGAGGGCAGGCGACCGACTCGCCTGCCTCACAGCATTGGAAGACTATACCGCCTGCGAAACATCCTGCAGACCGATAAGGTCATTGAACTGATCATGCCACGCAGCGTCACTGCCGTAGACGAAGTCGGTAGACGAGAGGCGGTCCGTATTGATACCGAGCAAGGTAATTGAGCCTTCAGCATCAACTTCCTTGCTATCCCCGCTGCCGTCAACATAGGTCGCATCATAGGAACCAAAGTTGATAGTTGATCCACTCATAGTGTACATCAGATCGGCCAAATCAACGGTACCATTCTCGCTGTCAAGCAGTCCTTCGGTATTCAGACGATCATCGCCCATCCGATAATCACCAACTATCGCTTCGATGTCAATCCCCTGCGCACCATCCAGAACTGCCGTAATCAATTCATCTTCTCCTCCTCCCAGCAGAATAAGAACCCGACCATCGCCACCTGTCGTATCATCATAGGTCGCAAGGACGATTTGATCATCGCCGCTGCCCCCGAGGATACGGTCATCACCACCAAGCGAGATGATAAGATCATTACCCGAACCGCCGTCCAGCCAGTCAAGCCCCTGGCCGGCAGAAAGGAAGTCATCTCCTGAACCGCCATACAGGTAGTGGCTCATATCCGAATCCGGGCTGAGTGTAATGATATCATCACCCTCCAGACCGTACACCGTGTAATTTGCGCTATCAAGCTGGTCAATGACACCAAATTCTGTTCCGTCATCATGCACCAGATGGAATACCCCGTTATCAAGATAGTCGTCAGTATCATATGCAATTCCAGCCTGAGCGACCACATGATCATTATCCCAGTCAGCCAAATCTTCAATCGTCAGCAGGGTAATGGTATTGTCGCCACCATTACCGTTAATCCTTATATTTTCCTCACTTAAAACAGAAACATTCAGCTCATATTCTGTCTGGGCATCATACTGGTTAGCAAGGGTCAGCGTTACTCCCGTAGAACCCGACTGGATAAAGAAGCTCAGATCCTTGCGGATGAAGGCCTCTTCGTTATAGTCGTTTGGCGTCACCAGGATTTCATGGCCATCCAGCGTATCCGAATCATCAACGGCCGCCTGAATGGTGGCAAACTTTTCGCCGGTATTGACATTGATGACCGAGCCAACCAGATCATCCAATGTCGTCGGATCTGGGGCATCCGGATCATCCGGCTCAACATCATGTGTGACGAACAGGAACTGCTCGACGTCGGCCAGCACACGGTCTGTGTAGGAGACGGTCTGGCCGGCGATCGTCGTCGTCAGGGTAACATTGACTTCAACCTGATTGCCCTGCAGGCTCGTGGTACGATCAAACGAGTACTCATAGGTCTGCGCGGTGCTTGCGTCATAGCCCTGCGCTCCTGAGAAAATGCCATCGTCATCAACAGTCAGGAAATAATCTCCTCCAGAGAAGTGTGTGTACACAAACACTGCCGTATCCAGGCCGTCACCACCGCTGATGAAGTCGCTGCCGTCGATACCCGAACCTCCGTACAGCAGGTCGTCACCATCACCACCAAAGAGATAATCATCTCCTTCACCACCTATGATGTAATCCGAGCCATCGGCTCCACGCAGGTAATCATCACCAGCTCCACCATCGATGTAATCATCACCGCTTCCCAGCAGGAAGACATTATCGGCATCCGAGCCTTCGATGTGCACATCACCGCTTGCAAGCTCTGCAAGGTTGGAATCGATACCACCGAATTCAATCGCATCATAAGGATCGTTATCAGCTGCCACTGTGGTCATATCATCAGGGAAGTTGGCCCGATCGATCGGGTCAAGATCATCCCGCAGAACATCTTCCCACCAGTCGGAGCCAGTGTCATCAGTATCGGTTGGGTTTAAAGGATCTTCTGCAGAGGCACGGACAATGGCATCGACATTGGTCAGGTAATACTCCGCATCACCGGCCAGGGTCAGGACATCATCCGAATCCATATTGGTGGAAACGATATCGATATCACGATTGGTGGTATCACTATCGACGGAGTCATCACCATAAATTGTGAAGTCTCCTGAACCGGTTGTCACCGTCAGATAGGCCGAATCACCAGAACCATTGATTGGTGCAGTGTAGAGAGATACATGTCCGGTCGATGCTGAGGCGTCCAGAGTCGTCGAGGTCAGACCATCAGTAATAACATCATTACCATCAGTTCCACCATCCTTGGTCCCGTCGGTTGTCCTCACAACGGTAATATCACCCGAGCCCTCAATAACCAGAGTGTCTGAACTGTCGAGCAAACCAGCCTGAACCGTCGTGGCACGATCCGATTCGACAGTAATGGTGCCATCACCAGGTGATTTCAGATCCACGATCAGGCTGCCGGCACCGGTTCCAGCATCAATATCGCCTTCCATGCTGTTGACGATAAAGGAGCCTTCTCCGCTCAAGGTCATCACATCGTTATCATCCTGGTTGTCAGCATTGATGGTGACAATGTCATTCACATAAGCAGCAACAGATGTGGTGCCGTTACCAGTGGTGATTGAAATTGTGTCAGCATCAGAATTATCTGCCGTCTCGACATCAAGCGATCCAGTCAGCGCACTGGCATCAACATTACCGATCAGGCCAGAGACCGCTGCACCAGCCGCACCAGTCAGATACAAAGTCTTGCCGTCATCCAGTTCGTCTGCAAAGACCTCAACATCGCCACCGGTTGAGGTCGTAACATAGGTTGTCTCATCACCGGTCAGAATATCAACCCCGGTGGCCGAAGCCTCCAGAGTGACCCGAAGATCACCTGCGAGAGCATCACCCGCTGCATCGCCATCAGCGTCGACAATCATACCGGAAGAAACATTGCTGAGGGTGAAGTCAGCCGCACCGTCAACCGTCAGGCGGTCACCCGATGCCATTGCGTCAGCCTCGACATAAACCGTGTCTGAAAGATCCATACCAGTAATCGTGGCATTCCCTGTACCGGTTGCGATATCAAGGACATCAGCAGTTTCATCCGCTGCTTCTGTCGTAATATCCAATGCGCCACTGGTTTCGGACGCCAGCAGGTCAGCCCCCAGGTCCGTGATCACAAACAGGCTGTCACCTTTCAGTGTCAGGTTTGCATCATTATGCTGTTGAACATTTCCGGTAGCCAGCAGGTCGGAAGCATCCACACTTACCGTGCCACTGGCGCCATCGCCGACAACCAGGGTCGATGCGGTACCACTCAGAACGATCACCTCCTCTGAAGCACCCAGCGTTGCGGTATACACTTCAAGAGCAGCAGTGAAATCAACACTATCATAACCACTCTGTGCATCGATAGTGACACCGGCACCCGCATTGAACACCTCGGTCGCACCAGCACCGGACAGCGTAATGGTATCATCCGTACCCATCGCACCAGCATCAAGTGTCACTCCTGTTGCACTTCCGCCTGTCAGGGTCTTGACTACCGCGTCAGCGCTGTTGAGCACAACATCGACATCGTTGATATTCGAGCTGAAACGGCTCGCCGCCAGAAGCGACACTTCAAGATCGCCAGTCAAACTTGAGGCATCAAGGTCAGCCCCCAGATCGTTGACAATGACCTGGCCAACACCTTCAGCAGTCAATTCGTAGCTGTCATTGCCATCATCATTGCCCGTCAGGCTGCCGTTGTTGCCAATTTCGTCATCATCGTAATCATCAACCAGCTTGTCGGCTTCCACAGTGACAACATCAGCACTGTTGGCAGCATCAACCGTCAGGTCATTGGTTCCAGCGGTCACCGTAATGGCATCAGCGCTCGCAACCCGGGTCGTCACCGTAAGCGGGCCGGTGGCAATCGAGCCATTGATATCAGTTGATGTTTCAATCAGGTTATAGGCTCCAGCTCCCTCGAGTTTCACAACTCCAACGCTGGTGGCATCAGTCAGATCAACCTGTACTTCATTGCCGGCAATGGTATCGCTGTTGAGCAGACGATACTCAGCTGTTCCCTGCAGATACAGTATCGTACTCTCGAGACCATCAGCCAGCGCCGTTGCATCAACAGTAATGTCAATGATTTCCTGATCATACTCGTTAGAATCCTCACCGTTTACGGTGGTTGTGTTCGCACCTGTCGTAATCGTCAGTGCTGCAGCTGAGGCTGTGCCGCTGATTGCATCAGTATTGACGGTCAACATACCTGTCAACTCATAACCACTATTAACTCCAGTCACTCCGTTGGCATCGATATCGCCAACCAGGTTGTTCACCGTAATATTGCCGCTTCCAGTCAGTTGAAGGGCATGGTTATCATCCAGATCTGCTGCATCAATAGTGGCCGACCTGTCAGTATCAACTGAAATATTCAGTGCGTCAGCAAGCTCAATTGTCAAGGCACCGACCCCTGAAGTAACCGTCAGATTACCTTTAAGGTCTGTGACGCCGAAAATACTGGCTCCTGAGAGAGTCAGGAGAGTATCGTCGTTCAGAGCCACAGCATCAACATTGACGGTATCTCCAACATTGTTGGCTGTAATCGATGTAGTGCTGGAACTTGTTGCGATGGCAATATCGTCGTCCACCGTATTGTTCGCCGTCGTCACACTCAGTGTGCCGTTTGAACTTCCAGCATCAATATCACCCACCAGACCTGTAACAGTCATATTGGAACTTCCGTCCAGAGTCAGCACGGTGTCGTTGAGCAGGGCATTGGCATAAACGCTTGCCGTACCGCTATCACCGGTTACGCTTGCTTCGGCGGTCCCTGTATAAACAAGAACATTGGTTGCGCCCACTTTGGTCGTCACATTGAGAGTACCGCTCAATGCTGAATTGGCAGCGCCGTCAAGAGAATTGCCATCAGCATCAATAACGACACTGCTACCCGCATCAGTAACAGTGAAATCACCCTCGCCATAGGCAGACAGACGAACACCGCTACTCATCGAATCGAGACTCACATCCACCGTACTGTCAACGCCACTCGCATCGATATAGGTGTTATTGCTGCCCGACAGCACATTGATTTCAGCGTTTTCCGCGGTAACAAGGTCAAGTGTTCCTTTGAGGGAATGAGCATCCAGATCTGCGGCCAGATTGACAACATCAGCCCTGCCACTGGTATAAACGCCATCAATAATCAATTCATAGGTCACCGCCGAATTGTTGTCGTCAACAGTCAGGTTGCCAGCCTGAATCGTCACCTGATTGTCATAAGCCGTGGATACCTCGGTCAGTCCGCTGCCAGTCGTTAGAGTGTAGTCATTATAGTGAGCTGAATCGACATCAAGATCACCGGTCAGAGCGGAGGCATCAATATCACTCTTGACATTATCCACTTCAATTTCAGCATCCCCGACGAGGGTGAGTGTGCTGGAGGTGGACAGAGAANAGGCGTTGATGACAACCTCAGTGGCACTGCCTGACNCAAGATCAGTTTCATCCGCATGAACAACTGTATCGTTATTGCCAAGAATCATATTGATTCGCGCACCATCATCCAGGGTACCGGTTGTCACATCCAGCTCCCCGGTCAGTATGNNNACATATGAGCTGCCATTGGCATCAAGATCTTCAACAAGTCCATCAACAAAGACATCTGCAGAACCCCCAAGCGAAAGGNCTGCTGCGTCAGCTGTCATCCCGGCAGCATGAACGGTCACGGTGTCAGAAGAGCTCGAAGAGGTCACATGGGCGCTGGCATTGCCCAGGGTTACCGTGATGTCGTCATCATCCTGGTTGTCAACGGCATAGACACGAAGCATGCCGGCAAGTTCCGTTGCGTCAACATCACCGACAAGATCATAGACAGCGGCTGTTGAAGCACCAGTAAGAATCAGGTCCGTATCATTTCCAAGACGATCTGCCTGAACAAAAACGCTTCCGGCACCAGTCTCATGGGTATTCACCCTTGTCTCTGCTGTTCCGGTAAGAACGGTCACGCCAACAGCAGAGGAGGCTGTATTGACAACCAGAAGCCCTGAGAGCGGAGCATCTCCAAAGGTATATACATCATCATCAGCATCAACGGTAACAAAGCTGTTGACATTATTGACCGTGAAGTCTGCAGCGCCATCAATGGTCAAATTGTCAGAAGTTGACAGGGCTGCGGCATCAACTGCAACGGTACCGCTGGTACCGGTCACAGTAGCATTTGCACTGCCGGTTTCAACAGTGAGTTCGGCCTGAGCGACAGTAGTGATGTCCAGCACACCAGTACTGGTACCGGCAACGACATCACCCTGAAGATTTTCAACCGTCACAACTGAACTTCCCTGGATCGTCAGATTGATATCATCAGCCAGCGAAACCGCATCGACATCAACCAGCCCGTCATTGCCGATAATCGTTGTCGCAGCCGAGCTTGCTATCACACTCACTATTTCTGAAGCGCTCAGTGCCGCAGTTTTGACAGTAAGCTCTCCATCGTAATTAGTGCCGCCATCAACGGTCACTCCATCAGCAGCATTCCAGAGATCGACATCACCCGACTGGTTCAGCGTAACCCTGTCGCCACTACCCATGGCACCGGCATCAAGAGTAACATTTGTGCTGTCGGTATTGATGGTGGCATCATCCTGGTTGAGTTTTACATCAACATCGTCACCACCGGTAACATTAACGGTAAGGACACCCGTCAGATTGCTTGCCTCAAGATCAGCATCAAGGTAATTGACAGTAACCGTACCGTCGCCTTCCGCCGTAACCTCCCAGGCATCGGAGCTTCTGCTGTATCCCAGCAGCATCTCATCATCATTTTCATCGTCAACAAGATTGGTGGCATCAACCGTGATATCATCAGTAACATCAACGGCATCAACACCCAAAGGACCGGTTCCTGCGGTGACAGTAATATCGTTTTCCGTACCGCTGTCTGTCTCTACTGTCAGTCGACCCGAAAGATTTGGAGCCTGAACATCACTGGTGGTGTTCACCAGACGGAAGTTGCCAGTGCCGGATAGAGTAATTCCACCATCATCATCCAGGCCGCTGGCGTCAATGGTGATTTCATCAACCGCATTCGGATCGTTGGTCTCATTATTGACAATCAGGTACTCAGCATCACCGGTCAATACCAAGTCAACATCGGCATCGATATCAGTCAGATTATCGGCATTGATGGTAATGTCGAGGATATCCGTATTTCCCTCAACGCTGTCATCGCCGTTGACCGTCATGTTACCGGTACCGGTCGTGATAGTCAGCTTCGGAGTTATCCCGTCTACACCTGTAATTTCATCAGTGGTGACAGTGATATTTCCAGAGGTGGCAGCTGCTGCGAGATTCGTCTCCAGATCAGTAACCGTGTAGGCTGAACTGCCGCTAAGCGTGAGGGTGTTTTCCAGTTCTGTCGCAGAAATGCTGACATCACCAAGATCAGAGGTAACTGAGGTTGCGGCAGTTCCAGTTGCAACGCTCACCCCGGAAGCTGCATCAAGAGTGGTAACATCAAGGGTTCCACCAGCACCACCAAGAGCAGTTGCATCAATTTCAGCACCATTATTGACACGGTCAACATCAATGGAAGATCCATCACCTGAAAGGGTGATGATACCATCCGCGCCCATGGCATTGGCGTCCACATAAGTCGTATTGATTGCCTGACCGGCATTGATGGCGGCACCATTGACACCCACCTGGATGTCGACATCGTCAATCGTACCGTAAATCTGCCCACGGGTAATGTTCAGGTCGCCAGTAAAGTCAGAAGCATCGAGATCAGCTCTCAAGTCTGTAACTGTGACTGTTCCAGCCCCTTCGACAACAACTTCTGTTGCGTCTGTATCGCTGTTGTTTTTGGTGTCAGCTTCATCATCGACCAGTAATCCAGCTTGAAGAGTAATGCTGTCATCACTGTCAACCGCATCTACCGTTGTCATGCCAGTTCCGGATGTCACAACGATATCGTCTTCAGACACACCACTCTTGGTGCGAACAGCAATGTCGCCGACAAGATCGCTGGCATCAACATCCGCACTGGTTCCCGTCAGTTCAAAATCGCCATCTCCACCAAGCTCGACTGTGTTGCCATCAGCTATATCGTAAATATCAAGGGAGAGGGTCTCATCAACCGTATCGTTAAGGATGTAGTATTCCGCATCGCCCTGCAGCTTGAGAGTCTGGTCATTGGCATTGTAGATTTCCCCGGCCAATGCAGAAGCATCGACTCTGATATCCAGAGTTGCAGTATCCCCGTCATTGCTGTCGTCACCATTGATGACAGTATTTCTCGTACCCGTGACAATCTCAATGGCCGGATCGGTTCCATCGCCGGTCAACGCCTGGGTGTTGACCGTCATTGCCGTTCCACTAAATCCGGAAGCATTCAGATCAGCCAGCAGATCGTTGACCGTAATCGTACCCTGACCATCAACTGTCAATTCCGGCGATGTCGATCCGGAAATTGTGGCATCCTGAACCAGCTCATCAGCCTCAACGGTGATTGTTGTACCCTCAGCACCTGACACGATGGTATCCCCCGTACCGGTTTCAACGGTAAAGGCTCCTCCATTAACCGCGGCATCAACATCCAGTCCACCCGAAAGCGCCGTCGCATGAATGTCTGTACTCACCTCATCAACAGCAACCTCGGCATCGCCGCTGAGTGTCAGATCATTGTGAGTAAGAGCCGTTGCATCAATCGTCAGATCAATCTCGGAACCTGCAGCCGCGTCGGTTTCGTCCGCTGCGATATCTGTCGTTCCTGAGCCAAGGATGAAGTTGATTCCGCCGTTGTTAGCCAGCTCACCTGTTGTAACTGTCAGCTCACCACTCAGTTCGGAGATGTTTGAGTAGGCGTCACTATAACCGTCTGCATCGAGATCCCGCACCAGATCGGTCACAACCACCATTGATGCACCACCAAGACGAAGCTCGGTATCGCTGTCGACCATTTCGGTCGCATCTACAGTGACCGTGTCAGCAATGCCGCCTCCAGCAGCACCCGCCGTTTCAAGTGAAACGGCAGTATTACCCGTCAATATCGAAATATCATCATCACCCACATTATCAGCAGTGCTGACAATCAAATCGCTCGCAGTCATGCCGCGTGCATCGATATCGCCCACCAGATCATCAACATCGATGCGCGATGCCCCGTTGAGATCCAGCGTCACATCGTTCTGCAGCTCATCGGCCTGCACATACACGCTGCCACCCGAGGATGTTCCAGTTGTAATGGTAGTCGCGGCAACACCCGTATAGACATTGACATTCGTTGCACCAGAATCCGTGGTCACAGCCAATGTCCCCTGAAGAGCCTCGCCAGTGCCGTCTCCATCGGCATCGACGGTAATCGTACTTCCAACATTGCTGACAACAAAATCAGCATCGCCGTCAACGGTCAGATCGTCGTACCAGTCCATCGCGGCAGCGTCGACACTGATGGTATCACCATCATCTGTACCGGTAATGGTCGCATCGTTCGAGCCGGTTTCAATGGAAACATCATTATCAGCAACATCCTCAGCCGTCGTAATATCAAGGGCTCCGGAGCTTGCACCAGCATCGACATCACCCTGCAGTTCAGTCACATCAACCGAAGAGGAGCCGGTCAAAGTCAAAGTCAAGTCATTGGTCAACTCATCAGCAAACACATCAGCGTGTCCGCTGTTACTGTTCAGGGTGGTATTGTTCGTCCCTGTGTACAGGTCGAGATTGGCCCCGGAAACAGTAGTGACCACAAGAGTGCCCGTCAATGGAGAAATCGTCTCAAGATCAAACTCAAGATCATTGGAAGCATCAATCGTAATACTTCCTGCATTGGTCACTGTGACAGCTCCAACCCCATCAAGGTCAAGGTCGCCAGTCAGGTAATAGGCATCAATAAGCGCCGAGCTGCTGCTTCTTGTTGTGACGGTCGTATCATCACTACCAGTGTAAATACGAACCTCGCCGGCATTCTCTTTAAGATTTACATCAAGATACCCGTCGTACAGGTAAGAGGAAGATGGATAGCGACCGTAGATGTCAGCGACAAGATTATCAACACGAAGCGCATCATTGGTATCGTCAGAGCCATAACCGCGGATATAAATTGTTGCATCATCGGTAATTTCAGCAGCATCAAGTCTATTCTCGCCTCCCACTCCATCGGTCAGGGTGTCGAGAACAACAGTTTCCACACCATCAACAATAGTCTGACTGAGCGATGTATCGTTCTCTTCAAACACAATTTCCAGATAGTCACCGGAAACATTTGCATCTGCCAGGAATTCGTCAACACCGTCAAACTGTGAGCTGGTAACATACACAGAGTTACTCGCATAGGAAGTCGCGTCTACTGTACGCTCATCATAATTTTGAAGGTCGTCAGTATCTACAGCCGTATAGCCATAGCTGTCATAAAGAACGCTTTCAACACCTTCCAGCGTACCCCAGTCAAAGTGGACAGCATAGGTCCCACCATCATTTCCAGCAACAGAACCAGCTATGATATGAACTTCATCCAAGTCGCCGGTATCGCCACTGTCGGAAATACTGTCGTTCGTTGTGAACTCGTAGCCGACGCCGTTCTCATCATCAGCGTTAAAGACGAATGGAGTGATGTAATAGTTGTCGTCACCTTCTCCACCGTCAAGCGTATCGGCAGCAATACCACCGGTTATATTGTCATCTCCGTCACGACCAAAAACAATATCCTGACCATCACTGCCAATGATAGTGTCAGCCCCGGTACTGCCAAGCACATAGTTCGGATCGCTCAGCTGCGTCTCATAACCGCCACCATTGTAAGTGAAAGGAGCATCCACGGCGCTCGAGGTGACAAAATCCAGCCCTTCATAGCTGCCTCCAACCTCATCAGTCAGCGTACCGGCAGTCAGACTCAGTTCACTTTCAAGCTCGGAGAGGGTCCCCCATATCAGGGTAACATCATTAAAGACAAGGTTTTCTGCCTGGACATAATCGGTCTGAACCGTACCGTCAGCAAAAACATAGTCTACCTGGAAGATCGGCATACCGACCTCAAAGTCGGTTGGATATACCGCATCCTCCTGAGCCGGCTCAAAGAACTCATCCCAGAATTCATTGGTCACCGTATCGGATCCCACAATTTCATCAAGCAGGTGGTCTGCCCGATTGATGTAATACTCAGCGATAGCGCGATCAAAGGTCACAGTATCTTCATCATCACCACCTGCAAAATAATTCTCGGTACCTGCAACTTCTTCAACGATATACCCGTCATCACCTGTTCCACCGATAAGGTGATCATCACCACCTCCGGCATACAGTGTATCATCGCCTGCGCCACCCTCAATATGATCATCACCACCATCACCGTCGAGGATATCGTCGCCCTCACCGCCATCAATCAGATCGTCGCCATCACCGCCGTGCAGGACATTTTCCTGCGCATCACCGGTGATATCGTCTTCCGATGCCGTACCGATCAGGTCGACCGTTTCCGAAACCGTATTGGTCGTGCTGAAATAGACGGTATCGTCGCCAACCGTGCCGGTAATGAACTCGCTCTCGGCACCGCTTTCGATGGTGCCATCGCCGTCAAGGTCGAAACCGGTGGTCTCTGCGCCCAGATCGACCGTAAGGGAGCGGTCGGGCACGGCAGAGAAGTCTGCCGACGGTCCGGAGATGATAAAGGTGGCATAGCCCCAGTCTGGATCGGTGGTATCGATGCCGATGCTGTCCGAAGAGCTTTCAACCGTATTGAAGATGTTGTAGGGCAGGGTCGATTCCAGGCCCTGGCTGAAGGTCACCCCATTGTTGTAGGGGACCCCGGTCGCCTGGATGCCGACAGCGGTGCTGCCGACATCGAACCGGTTGCCGTAGATGCTGATGGTCGCAGCGGCATCGTAATCATCGACGTCGAAGTGGACACCGGTGGTGTTGTCGACGAACAGGTTGTAGTTGACGGCAACGCTCGAACTGCTCGTCATGCCATCAAGATAAATACCTGTGGTACTGTCCGCAAAGGTGCTGCCGGTAATCGTTGCCGACGCGGCGTAATCGGTCGGCAGCACGATGCCGGTCGTCAGACTGTTGAAGTCGTTATCGGTCAGCGTCACGCCAGCCGATACTAAAGTGACCTCAATGGCGACTGCAGAATCTGGCGTGCCGTCACCGGTGAAGCTGACATTGTTGACGGTCGCACCATCAGCGCTGATGGTGATGGCGGTAGTATTGTCCGAAATACTCTCGAAGCGCACACCCTCCAGGGTGACGCCAGAATCATCGATATCGAGCGAACCGGTAAATGTGGCTGCATCATCCGTCCCGGAACCCACGATCGAGACGCCTGAAACCAGCGGCGTACTCGAACTCACGCTAACGGTCTCTCCGTCGGCAACAGCAATCGTATTGCCCGTAACAGCTGCTCCAAGAGCGCCATCAAGCGAGGCGTAGGTCCCGAGCAGGGTCTCTCCGTCGGAATCAATGCGACGGAAGGCAAGGGTCAGGTCGACCGCCGTTCCGCCGGTGATCGTAGTGCTCAGTCCATCACCATCTGCAGCTGTCCCTGAAACAGAAACTGTGCCGCCAACATTGATTGTTTCAACTCCTTCATAAGTATCAGTACCCTCTGAACCAGTAACAACAACAGATGCCAGCTCATCAAAACGGGCGTCACCAGTCAGTGAAACTGTTGAGCCAGTGGCAACAATCGCTGTATCTGAACCTGCTCCACCAGAGAAGAAGTCATCTCCAGCTCCGCCCTCAAACACATCATCACCAGCATCGCCATAGGCAGCGTCAACGCCTGTACCTCCAAGAATCAGGTCGTCACCCTCACCGCCAAAAATCTGATCATTACCTTCTTCACCATAAAGAATATCATCGCCGCTCTGGCCATAGAGAGCATCTTCACCGTCGCCACCTCTGATAATATCGCTGTATGCAGAACCTTTCAGGGTATTCAAGCCTGTGCTGCCCACCAATTCAGCACCATCAATCGTTACTGTACCAAGCGAATCTGCCAGGATTACACTGTAGTCCTCGCCATCATCCGTCAGCGCAGAAAGGTCGAGATCCAGTGCGAAGGTAGTTGATGTAGCATACTTGTCCAGCACCACAAAACGCTCAATACCTGTGGTACCTGTCTCGTTACTTGTATCCCATGCGGTAATCACCAGTTCCTGATTATCATATGTCCCCTGGAACTGCAGTGTATCTGTCTCTGTACCGCCAATCAGGGTATCGAGCTGATAATCATCGACCGTACTGGTCAATTCTGTGATGCCCGAGTAGTAGGAACCTGAACGATAATCCGTACCGACGATAAAGAGATCTTCACCTACACCGCCATCAAGGGTATCGGCACCAACGCCACCGAAGAGCGTATCTGACCCGGCCATACCGTACAGAGTATCGTCACCCTCACCGCCAAAAATAAGGTTGTCTTCAGCATTGCCTGTTCCTGTAAAATCACCTGTTCCCGTGTAACGAAGGATTTCAACATACTCAGTCAGGTCATAACTGCCCAGGTCCGTACGGACCTCGTCAGACGAACCACCACCAGTAAGTTCATCGACAACATCTCCGGTACTCACATAATAAAGATCGCTATCTGCGCCACCCTCCAGAATATCATCTCCGCTGCCGCCGATAAGGTAATCCTGACCGCTGCCCCCAATAAGTTTGTCGGTGTAGGTTGATCCTGAAATCCGGTCATTACCCGACAAACCATCGATAATCTGCCCGGAAACCTCGTCGTTGACCGTAGCAAGCGAATAGCCTGTATCACCGGGCAAAAAGGCGGTCAGAGTGTCTGAATTCGAAGATCCTATCTGCGTCACATCACCATTTGGTGTCAAAAGGGTGGTCGATGCATCCTCGGAGAAAGCAATAATCTGGGACTTGGTCAAGCTGATTGCTCCATCTCCAACGAATGCGTCAACACCGTAGGTCCCCCTCAAGGTACCTATCTCCGAAACGGTCAGACCGGCGAGCGCATCCGAGGTATCCTCCACCGTAAGGAATTCTATCTGGTTCTTTGCCGTATCCTGGTCAAGGTTCTGTACCTCTGTAATTGAACCGGTCACATGGAAGGTCCCGACCAAAGTGAGGGTTTGACCACCAAGTTCAGTTGCGTCAAGGCTCACCGTTCCCGAGTCGCTGGTCTGCAGCTGGGTATAATCACGATACCCGTCAGCTGTCATATCCAGAGTTTCAGCGTTGAAGTTGGAAACAGTGTCCTCGATGACCAGAAGGTCAACAGTGAAACTCAAATGCTTGGTTGCCATATAGGCAGCATCAGCCAAACTGACCGGCTGCGGATCGTTGATATAGATGGCATCGTAATCTTGAGCCGCCTCAACCGCATCGGCAAATGTCGCATAACCTCCATGCCCAACCACATAAACATCCTTGTCAATGAAGTGCAGGATATCGACATTGGTCACAACATCGGTTCCATCAGGCCCTGAAACAGAGAGAGATACTGTGTCGCCCTGTTCACCGATGGTGTAGCTTGCATAGCTGCTGCTGAAATTAACCGTATTCAGGCCCGTACCACCATCAATCACATCGTCGCCGGCACCTCCCGTCAGGGTATCATCTCCACCCTCACCGTACAGAGTATCATCACCCGTACCACCGGATACCGTATCGTCACCGGCAGCGGCATAGACGACATCATCATCTGCAAGGGCATCGATGGTGTCGGCACCGTCTGTTCCCTTGAGCAGATCATCATCACCCGATGCGATGTAATCAAATGCGGGCAACGCTATCGAGTTTACTGTGTTGACAACAGTGGTGTCTAACAAAGCTGCGGCCTCATCGTTCTGGGCAAAGGCACGGGTCTGGGCAATGGTGAATTCGACTGTATTGCCATCATTGACAAGAATCTGGTCAATTCCGCGTGAAATCAGCTCTGCGATTTCAGTCGTTGTCAGCGCGCTGATTTCATTGGCAGTATCTGAAATAATCAGGGTGTCGGTATTATCATATACCGCCGCATCAAGAGCGAGCAGTTCGTCAACCGTCCCGGTCACCTGAAATGTCCCGTCTCCGGCAAGGGTAATAGCTCGTTCACCAAGCTCCGTCGCAGTCAGCTCTGCAACACCACTGGTGTTGGTAATGGTCGTAAAAGTGTTGTAGGCAGAATCAGCAAAGTCAGCTGTATTGATTTCAGCTGCCGTATCGCTGATTTCGGTCAAGGTCAGATTGAGTGCAAGGGTTTTGCTGGAAATCATTTCAGCCGTATCAATGGAAACCGCTGCGGTCGCAGCCATCAGGATGGCATCACCAGAATCAGCGGCAACGACAGCAGAACCGATTGAATCATACCCGCCTGCGCCAACAACCCGTACCGTTGCTGAATCGCCCTGAAACTCCAACACCTCGACACCATCAAGCGTATCGGAACCATCTGCAGCTGTCTCAACCGTCAGGGTCTGAGTGGAGCCCGTTCCATTAAAGGTCAGGGTTANCGCTGAATAGGAGTCCGCAAAGGTCACACTGTCAATACCGGCACCACCGCTGAAGATATCGTCACCTTCAAATCCGGTTGCATTAAGCTCAATCGACTGATTTGAAGTAAGGTCGCCTGCATCGATTTCAACATCATGACTAATACCATCGCCTGTAATCGAGAGTGGAGTGCCTGCATCAACCAGCTTTGTGCCAATCGTCACCCTGCTTGTTGCCGCATCACCCTCAATGCTGAGGTTTTCGATACTTGAAGAAGCATTCAGGGTTGAGAAATCGTATGTTCCTGCCGCCATAATGGTGACGGTATCGTCCCCTGATCCACCAATTATCGTATCGGAGCCAACCTCAGCGCCTGCATTGTACTCAAATTCATCATCTCCGGAACCACCATCAAGCTGGTCCGCACCAGATCCGCCGATTAAGGTATCGTCACCTGTTCCACCCTCAAGAACATCAGCCTCGTCGCCACCATCAAGTTCATCATTTCCATCATTGCCAATCAGTGTATCCTCACCGATATCACCAGTAATCGTGTCATTCCCGGAACCACCGGTCAGCTCGTTATCCTCGTCATTACCGGTAAGGTTGACTCCCGTGGTATCAAGCGATGCATCAATGCTGAGGGCATCAAGATCATTCTGCAGCGTGTAGTTGTTAATCCCTGTAACTTCATCGGCCTTTACGGTTTGACCATCCTGAGCCGCAGCCTCGGCTGCAGCAAAATCGGCATAGGCAGCAACAAGATTGTCATCAGCATCAAACACTGCATAAGGCGTTGGGGTAACAGTCAGTGATTTGCTGGTCGCATTCCCGGATACATCCGTTGCAATAGCGATGTAAGTTACGCTCGCATCAGGAATTGTTGAAACGGTCATCACCCCTTCAGAAGTCAGGGAAGCGCCACTCCATGTTCCGGATTCAGACCAGGTTACCTCTGCATCATCAGCATCAAGCGTCAAGTCCTGCGTCGTGGCCGCGCTCCAGACATAGAGGGTTCCGGAATTCACCGTTGGCGCTGTGGCATCCGTGATGATTGCTGCAGCGTTCGTAGTAGCACTGCTGGTATTCCCTGCTGTATCGGTCTGCCGGACCTGAATGGCGTCAATAGCGTACGCTGTATCATTTACAAGCTTCATCAAGACTGTACTCCCAGCTCGCCACATCGGTGGCCAGCGTCACATCAACAGTCGCATCGTTCGTGATGCCGTCGCTCGAAGAACTTCCGCTATCTGCATGGATTGTGAAGCTTGGCGCAGCAATCGTCATATCTGTTGTGATTGCTGCAGCGTTCGTAGTAGCACTGCTGGTATTCCCTGCTGTATCGGTCTGCCGGACCTGAATGGCGTCAATAGCGTACGCTGTATCATTTACAAGCTCGAAGCTGGTGTCGCTGCCGGTCGTCCAGTTGGAGCCTTCATCAAGACTGTACTCCCAGCTCGCCACATCGGTGGCCAGCGTCACATCAACAGTCGCATCGTTCGTGATGCCGTCGCTCGAAGAACTTCCGCTATCTGTATTGACAACAAAGCCTGGTGCGGCAACCGACATATCTGTGGTGATGGCAGCCGTGTTTGATGCCACACTGCCGGTGTTCCCCGCTGTATCGGTCTGCCGGACCCGAATGGCGCCACTAGCGTACGCTGTATCACTTGCCAGTTCGAAGCTGGTGCCGTTGCCGGTCGTCCAGTTGGCGTCGCCATTAAGACTGTACTCCCAGGTAGAACCTGATTCCAGTCCGGAAATATTTATGGTGGCATCCCGAGTCATACGGTCGGTCGACGATACGCCGGTATCGGCCTCAAGGGCTATAGTCGGTGCAGATGGCGCCACATTATCAATGGCATAAGAATCACTGTCCTTAACCTCACCAGCATTTCCCGCAGCATCATAATAATTGCTTTGCAGGCTGATGATATTGGTTGCATCCTCAATGTTGGTGTTGGGCGTGAAAGTAGCCGTATAAATCTTTGCATCAGACCCATCCTGCGTCAAATCTGTCAATGTGCCATTCTGTGCAGTGACATCAGCAAGCGTAAAACCATCCACCTCTTCGCTGAAGGTAAAGGTGACAGTTGTCGTATCACCTGCGATAAGGGAACTGTCTGCAAGCACAATGGTCGCCGTGGGAGCAACTGTATCCATTCTGATGGTCGGCGTAATCGAAGTCGCATTGCCGGCCGCATCTGTTGCCGTAACAGTAACTGTTGTATCTGCAGCACCCGACAGTACCGGAGTCAGTGAGCTGTCATCAGCAGCAGTGAGAGAGACATTCCAGTTGCCACTGCTGTCAGCAGTAGTGGTATAAACGATACTCTGGGCAGAGGAGGGTACAGTATCATCACTGAATGCAACAGTGACAGTCGCATTCGCCTCGGCCGTCCCTGACAGGCTGTTGACGGCCGTTGAACTCCCAGTGTCCGTAACGGTAGGGGTGGCCGGTGAGGAGGTATCCTTACTTGCAGTGTCCCCGGAGCCAGCGACAGTATTGCCGGCAAGATCAGACTCTACGATAGAGACCGTAAGAGACCCATCGGCAAGGCCGGAAAGATCCGCAGTAAATGTTCCATTCGCAGTCTGGTTCACCTGTACAGTGTTGCTGCCATCTGAAAATATCACAATCGCAGCGCCATTTGTTTCAGCGTCCAGACCAGCTATGGTATAGCTGAATGCCGTGTTATTGCTCGCGTTCACATAGTCAGCAACAGAAACCGAGAGATCACCCGATGTGTCTGTAGGAGCTGTTTTGTCAATGGTAATGCTGGTAGCTGTAGTACTAGCATCTCCGATATTACCGGCAACATCCATTAGCCGGGCAGATAAATCATATGTCGCCTCCAACAACTCATTTAAAGTGATGTCAATCGCACCGGAATCATTGGCAACTACGGTATGGAACCCAAGGACATTGTTGCTGCCATCAACAATCTGAATCTGGTCATCAGCAGCAACAGTAATACTACCAATATCAACAGTAACAGTCGGCGTAGCGTCAGCGGTCGTATTATCTGTATCGGAGAGCCCTAAATCGCTTTCCGCTTTCAGGTCAACAGTTACACCGGAGAGACTGGAAGGAGCCTGTGTATCGACTGTGATCGTGGTTGCAGTGGAGCTGGCAGTGCCAACATTCCCTGCAGTGTCAACGATTCTCGCCGTGAAACTATGATTTCCATCTAACAGAGCGCTGCTCAGTGTAAACGAGAGGGTCCCCGTATCGCCCCCTGTGAACAAACCATTGGTTATATCACCACTCTCAACAGTGTAGCTGGCGACAACATCACTACTGTCATTGAGAATTTGAAGGACATCACCCGCAACAACCGCCTTGTTCGAAATATCAACAAGTAATGTCGGGGTATTGATATTGGTGATAAAGTCGCTAGTAATATTTGAATCGGAGGCCGTCAGCAGATCAACTGAAACCCCACTGAGATCAGCAACAGCGGTATCCACGACCAGTGTCTGGGTTGCTGCGCTCGATATATTGCCGGCCGCATCCACTGCTGTTACCGACACGCTGTTGTTGCCGTTGGCAGTAATGGCTAGGGATCCACTGGTCAGCGTTGCACTGCCTGTATCAATGCTCCACGTTCCACCTGTTGCCGTAGTCGTATATGTAGCACCCGCTATCACTGCTGTCACCGTCGCACCAGCCTCCGCTGTGCCACTGACCACCGGAGTGCTGTCATTCGTCAATGCCGCCGACGTAATCGCAACGGCCGGGGCGGTGTCGTGTCAACCATATAACTCGCATTAGCCGTTACCGCCGAATGC
>JGI997J19993_1000208_pt1 | contig 19508 bp, 16 predicted proteins | sample Etolagbewater25m_FD_19993 | JGI IMG/M metagenome (IMG submission 19993)
CGCATTGCTAATGTGTTTTTGAATTTTAATTAAGGAGAAACACAAATGATTTCAAAAGTAGAGATGACAGAAGCGATTATTTTAGCTAAGAGCGCACAATCCAAAGGTTGGGTAGAGATTGCAGAAGCTGCGGGTTTAAGTGAAGTTTATACAACATCCGCGTGTTTGGGTATGAACCACCTTGATGCAGAGCCAGCAGAAAAGGTAGCGGCATTTTTAAATTTAGGCAGTGAAGTCGCTGAGGCATTAAAAGGCTTTCCTACCAAAACATGGGATCAAGTTATTCCAACAGACCCTCTCATTTATCGTTTGTACGAAATTGTGGGTGTTTATGGACCGACTATGAAAGCGTTAATTCATGAAAAGTTTGGTGACGGGATTATGAGTGCGATTGACTTCACTATGGATATTGACAAGGTTGCAAATCCAGCAGGTGACCGTGTAAAAGTGACTATGGAAGGTAAGTTTTTAGCTTATAAATCTTGGTAAGCGTTACGTAGTAAATTTCATTTAGGAATGAATCCAGCAAAGTAGGGTTATTATATCTAAGCGTTATTTGAGGTCTGATTTCGATATTGTATCGGAGTCAGGCCTTTTTGGTTTTAGCGAATCAGTTTAAATAAATACGTTTCAAATCCCATTTTTTAAGGCGGTTTGATACGTTAAAATAAGGGTCATAAAATATTAGTAAAGGCTAACTTGTGTCTGTAAAAATTACTTGTCTTGTTGAAAATTCGGTTGCCTTAAGTTCTCGCCTTTGGGGAGAGCACGGCATGTCAGTGTTAATTGAAGAACCGGATGAAGTAACGTTATTTGATACCGGTCAGTCTGGGGACGTGTTGTTGCATAACATGCAAGAATTGAACGTTGACCCTCATAGCATTACTAAAATTGTTTTAAGTCATGGTCATTATGATCATACAGGCGGTTTAAAAGCACTACTGGATTTAATTGGCCCAAGGCCGATTTATGGTCATCCAGATATTTTTAACCAGCGATTCAGTGAGCGACAGGATGGGTCTTTAAAGCTAGTTGATATGCCGGTTTCCAAGGCTTCTTTAACGGGGATTTCATGGCAACTTAACGCTCAGGTAATGAGTGTGACCAGTCGGGTCTTTACTTCGGGCGAAATTCCTAGATTGGAATCTTTGGAGGATATGGGGGATGAACGCTTAAAGGTTTGTGCGTCGCCCACGTGTGAAACCTTGATTAAAGATCCGCTTAAGGATGATATGAGTCTGGTTGTTAAAACCTCAAAAGGCTTGGTTGTTCTATTAGGTTGTTGTCATGCTGGCGTGATTAATACCTTGAACCATATTGAAAAGTCTTTTCCAGGTGAACAAATAGTGGCCATGATGGGTGGAACGCATCTTGCTAAAGCATCAGAAGCGCGGTTAAAAGCCACTGAAAATCGCATCGAAAACATGCCTAAAATTGGCTTTTCACACTGCACAGGCCTGCCAGTTTCAGCGCGTTTTTTAACCCGTTTTCCTGAACAAGCCTTTGTGTTTCAAGTCGGTTCAGTTCTTGATTTTTAGTCTCGACAGTAACGTATAAAAACGTTGTGACGTAAATGGATTTTGAATGAACTTTCAATTTACGCTTGACCCTGTAAATTAAACTGTGTAAACGCTCATATATTAAAATCCCCAAAAAAGGAAAAATACTATGAGCAACTTAGATCAAGATAAACTCAAAGCGATGGCGNCTGAATTAGCCAAGAGCGTTAAAACTCAAGCTGACCTATCCGAACTTTCCAGCATGCTGGTTAAAATGACCGTTGAAGCNGCCCTTGGCGCTGAAATGGAAGAGCATTTAGGCTACACTAAAAACCAAACCTCAAGTTCATCTAACAGCCGTAATGGCTATTCTAGTAAAACCCTTAAAGGTGACCACGGCGAAGTCGATATTACTGTTCCTCGTGATCGAGACAGTAGTTTTGAACCCGTAATCGTCAAGAAAGGTGATACCCGCCTCACTCACATGGACGACCAGATTCTCTCGCTCTATGCAAAAGGCATGAGTACTCGAGATATAGTCGATACCTTCAAGGAGATGTATGGTGCCGATGTTTCGCCTACACTCATTTCAAAGGTCACAGATGCTGTTACAGAAAAAGTCATTCAGTGGCGTTCACGCCCATTGGATGAGATTTATCCCATCGTCTATTTAGACGGCATTGTCATCAAGGTTCGTCAGGACAAACAAGTCATTCGCAAAACCATGTATATTGCCCTAGGTATCAATCTTGAAGGTCGAAAGGAATGCTTAGGCTTGTGGCTATCGGAAAACGAATCTTCTAAGTTTTGGCTAGGCGTTTTGAATGACATTCACGCCCGTGGCGTGAAAGACATTCTTATTGCCTCCGTTGATGGCTTAACGGGCTTTCCAGAAGCCATTAATGCCGTGTTCCCGCAAACCGACATCCAGCTGTGCATTGTTCATATGGTGCGTAACTCACTAAAATACGTGGGTTATAAAGAACGTAAGGAAGTGGCGGGAGATTTAAAACAAATCTACCAATCCATTACTGAAGAAGAGGCGCTTTTAGCGCTCGAGCAGTTCGAGGCCAAATGGGATGCCAAATTCCCCAGTATCGGTAAATCTTGGCGTAACCATTGGGACAATGTGTCCACCTTATTTTTATATCCTGAGGCAATTAGAAAGGCGATCTATACAACGAATGCNATTGAGTCGTTAAACTCAGTTATCCGTAAAGCCATTAAAAACCGTAAGATTTTTGGACATGATAATTCNGCGTTTAAGATTGTATTTTTAGCGATTGAATCGGCATCGAGAAAATGGACGATGCCAATAAGAGATTGGAATTCTGCGATGAATCAGTTTATGATTTTGCATGAAGAACGCCTGAAAGATTACGTTTAACCAAATGGGCGTTTACACAAAATTATTTACAGGCTCTTTTTTTTGATAAAGAGGTAATAACATTGAGTTTTTAAAGGATTATCGTGTAAAGGTTTCGCATAATAATCTTAATCTTCTGTTATCGCCCTTAGGGTGCTCGTCTAATCATTTCGGCTGGTTTAGCCAGTTGATCTAGTAAATATTGTTTTAATTCTTCAGAATACGATTGTTTTTCAAGTGCAACTTCCATACAGAGGAGCCAAGCGTCTCGTTCTTGTTCGTCTATATTTAAGTGAGAATGCGCTTTTGGAATATTGATAGAACCATACTTTTCTTGGTAAATGTTAGGGCCATTCATCCAGCCAGATAAAAAGTGTATTAATTTGTCTCGCGATTCTGTTAAATCTTTATGGTGCATACTTCTGATATTTTGGGCTTCTGGCAGAGTTTCCATGGCATCATAAAAGTCATTAACAAGTTTTACCAGACCATTATATTCACCAATAGCTTGATAAGTTGCATCTCCAAACCCATAAACAGTGTTTTTCTGACCCACTTCCAACTCCTTTTTTAGTTAAAAATATAACTGATATTCAGCAAATAATCGATCGTTGTTACGAATCGCCTGCCAATAAGCGTGATCACCACCAATATAATCAATCACTCCAATGGTAATATTGTTGTTGTCATTGAGATCATAGTCAACCCAAAAGCGCTGAAAACCACCATCTTCCCAATTAAGCCCATTCATTGATAATAGGTAGCTAATCTTGCCTCTTTCATGGTGAAAGTCATAACTTCCTCGCAGTGCTGTTTGCCATGTATCTTCAGCGATTAAATCGGGAAACGAAGATAAAGCTTTTGAGTAGTCTGAGATGTGCCGGTTAGCCATTTCAGCTGAAAAACTCCAGTTAGGTATGCTCAGATATTCAACGCCTAATAGGCTATCCCACCGTTCAAAGGTTTCTGGCGAGTTAGAGTAGTGAATATTATTAAAATGAGCAACTTCAGCCTTTATCAGCCAATCGGACAATACATAATTTCCAGCAATACCTTGCATTAGGGTTTGTTCAAATGCTCGCTCGGTTTGGTTTGGATTGAGAGTCCACTGACTTTGTTGAACCTCTGCCGCATAAAAAGAAATATCCCACCCAGAAAAACGACCTTCAGCAGAAAATGCTGGGGTCGTTTTCCAGTCAGATTCATCACTTAATTTAGGTAGAGTAACGGGATACCCAATCATTTGTATTGTTGGTAAAAAATCACTGTTTGTCGGAGCTATTTTACTTGGGCGTTGTTCGTGTAAAGCTATAAAAGAAAACGTCCAATTTTGCCAGAAATAGTTTGCTTGAGTCATGAGTACTGGCAGACGAAGATATTCGATATCCGTCAATCCTGGGATTCGATTATCTAAAGGATTTATGACATCCGTTATCCTTATATTGTCAGATTTACCCCAGACTTTTATCTGACGCCCAAATGACACATCTATATTTTCATTTAACTTTCTTTGAATATACGCTTCATCAATTTCTAACTCAGATTCGTAACTGTTTATCTCTTGTTTCGAGTAGTTGTTTCTTCCATTGAGAGCGTAAATGCTGTCATACACAGCATGACTGTTAAACGTAAATCTCCAATCAGAATTTCGATAGTCGATACCAATATCGCCACGTAAACTGGCTTGTTTCCACTCGCGTTCAGATGCTGAATAAGCATAAGCGGCTTGCGTGGTTAGCTTGCCTTCGATTTCCCATTTCGATGCCGGTTTAGAAACGGGTGTAATAGGCTGAATATTTTCAAAACCAGTTTGTTCAAACCCTTCTAAAGCCGCCTCCAATTCAGGAACTTCTGCGGATAGAGCAGGTAGAGAGAAAATAAAAGTTAACGATAAAAGAGAAAATTTAAATTTTAAAAAATCCGGAATTTTCATCATAAGCCTCGTTCAATTCGATGCACTGTAAATAAGCTTTCATCAAAATCCTGATTAAAATGTATATTGGAAAAACGCATTAAAGTTTGATGCAGGGTGACTTTATTTTTCTTGGTCGTCATACCGATTTCAGTCGCGACCCAAATCCCTTCAATTTTTTCAAGCTTACGAACGTCCATATATTTTATCTTGCCATCCGTCTGCATATGCATGGCGCGAACCACGACAAAGTTGTCCTGACGAACAAACATATAAGACTTGGCGTACCCCGTCTCATCTCGTGTTTTTTCGGTTTTTGGTACAGCTTCCATTATCCAAACAGGTTGCTCGTTCACATTGGATTCTTTGACGATACGATAGTGATAATCCTCCACAACTCGTTTGGTCATGTCCGCATAAGTAAAATCTGATCCCATGAAGGCATTGCTCTTATCACTACTTACGATTCGTTTTGTTTTATGCAGCTCTGGAAGGTAGAGCCATTGATCATCGTCTTTATCTGAAGAGGCGTAGTCATAGGTTAAAAATGCACTGTCCTTGACATCGGCAGGTGCTGTAAAGAAGATGGCGCTGTGAGTATCTTTTTCAACATCCATTTCGAATTTTTGCATTTCTCGAATACGCTTTTGCCCTTGAGCATCAATCAGAATCATTTCGATTTTTGCAGTACCTTTATCGCCGTCATCTCTGTGATCTACTTTTATTGCAATTTCTTCACCAGTTAATGCAAGCACAGATTGAGGCATCAATGCAGACAAAAACAAACCCGTTAAAAAGATAAATTTTTTCATGCTTGAATCTCCTATTTCACTTTAATTTGATATTGAGCATGACACTCTATGCAATTGCTTTGCAATCCTGTCAAACGCTTTAAAATTACCTCTATATCACCTATTCCACTTGCTTCATTGGCTATTTCTTCGAAGCCGAGATGCACCTTTGGGCCAATTTCCAAAAAAGCCTGTGGCAAAATTTTGTTAAGGCTTTGCGGGGTAGCTTTCATCGCCTTAATACCAACCGAACGAGCTGTTTTTTCAATGCTTTCTAAATCTTCATTTAAAGAATTGCCTAAAATGGTTTGTGAGGCCTGCAAAAAATGACGCATCTCCTGCATCAACAGATTTTTTTGCTCGGCAGTTAACCAAATTACTTGTCTTGTATCTTCTGCTTGAGTGGATGTTGCGATAACGGTGAGAAACAAAAACATCATGAATAACTTTTTCATAGCGTTTCCCTTTGATTCGCTTTTTCAGGGTAAGTTAGTGCCATCAGCGCTGGTGCAAGTAAAAATACCGCAATTAGGGCGATGACAAATGCCAACGCGGTGAGCAACCCAAATAAGAATAGATTGGTCATTGATGCGAACAGGTAAAGCATAAAACCTACAAATAGGACTAAAGTTGTAATCATCATAGCTCGTCCACTACTAATCAATGTCATTTCAACCGATTTTTCGGTACTGTGACCTTGTTGATGAAAACGTCGAAAGTTGTGCATGAAGTGAACAATGTCATCGACAGCGATTCCTATGACGATAGCCCCAATTAACATCGTAAAAAGGTCAAGAGGAAATTGGAATACAACCATAACGGCAAGGACAAACAGCACTGGTAATAAGTTTGGAATCATCGCCAGCAATCCGAGTTTTACGCTATGCAATAGTAGAATCAGCATGATGCCAATGACGGCAAAAGCAATAAGGTAACTGGTGCCTGAACTGGACACAGCCGCGGAGGATGTTTCTGCAAGCAGAGGGATCATTCCCGTCGTGGTTATTGAAACAGAGCTGGGTAGATTGCGTTTTAAAATTTCTGCAACTTGGTTTAACAGCTCGCCATATTCAAAAGCATCAATCCAGGGGACTTTTACGGTAATACGAGCTTTAGAAAATTGACTATCAACAAAATCCTGTAAATCATCAGAGCCAGAATTTTCAAACAACAATATTTCTTGCGGAATTAATTTTTCATTCGAAGTCAGACGGTAAAATTCAGGCTGATTTTTATTTAAAGCTTGGTGTATTTCTTTAAGAACATCGACCAGACTTAACGCTTTACCAACAAAGAATTTATCACCTTTAATTTGCTGTAATTCAATCGTGACCTTGTCCAGAGACTCTAGCAGTTCAAGATTGTATAAGCCGTTCTCCTGATGAGTATCGATAACTAACTCAAGCGAAATAGAACCGTTCATCTTTTTATCAATGGTCTCGGTTGCTATACGCGTTTCATGTTCTGGAGGGAACCATTTTAAAGGATTGTGTGAGTACCCAATTTGACTGGCTGCACCTAAGCTTAAAGCCATAAATATAAGAGAAACAACAACAATCGGTTTCGCATTTGTCTGTGAAAATCTAGCAATGGTTTTTAAGAACTTATCAAGAAAGTCATGGTGTTGTGAATCATTATTAATCGATTTAGACTTAATAGGTAAGATGATTAGTAAAGCTGGGAGTAATACTAAAGTGAACAGCAGTGCAATCATGACGCCAAGAGCAGAAAAAATACCTAAATCCGCAACAGGGGCAACATTTGACGGGGCAAAAGAGAGCATTCCCGCAGCGGTTGTAAGTGACGTCATCACAATGGCTAAACCCGAGTGTTCGAAAGTATAAATCAGTGCTTGCTCTTTATCTTTGTGGGTGTCGTAGTGTTTATAAAAAATAGCTAAAACATGAATAGATGCACCAATGCCGACCGCAAGTAAAAATGAAGGCATTACTTGCGTCATTACCTTAATCGGTGTGCCGTTCCAAGCCATCATGCCCAGGGTTACAACGACAGATAAAAAAACTGAAATTAAAGGTAAAATTACACCAGATAAACGCTTAAATAAAAGAGCAAGAATGATTGAGATTGCTACTAGAATCATCACAATAAATTTTTGCATGTCTCCCATAATTGAGCTTTTTAAGAAGGCTGTTACCGACGGAGAACCTGCCACATAAATCTTAAAGTCATCTGAGTTGAAATCAGCAACGATTTGACTGACAGCGGCTACCATCTCACTGTTTTCTTTATCAGAAATGAATTCTTTTTGTTTTGTAGCTTCATTCGGTTGCGCCAGACTGTCAAATTCTGAAAATGCATCTTCCAGTATCGTTTCTTCTATTGGTATTTCGGGAATTCCAGAATTGATTTTATTATCAGACACACGTTTACTATCAATGTCTTGGTTTGTATAAGTATTAGATTCCAGTACTAGAACAGTAAATTCACCTTGAGAATCGACTAATAAATCTCGGTACAAAGGATTGTTCAGCGCTTTTTGTTTGATTTTCTCGGCATCTAACTGAGATTCTGGCCACTGAGTCATGAGATCATCTACTAACAAGCTATCACCATTACCCTGGGTATAGCGAGCATTAATTAAGGATGTAATTTCAAATAAGTGTGGAACTTCTGCTGCCAAGCGTTGATGCAGTGCTTTAAGTTGATTTAGCTTTTCAAGCTTGAAAATATCGTTGGTTGATATCGCAACGACAATTTTTTCATCACGCCCAAATTGATTTCTAAACTCGTCATAAGCTACTCTTGCCGGGTCGGTAGCATGAAGAAAACCTTCGGTGGAAGTATCAACAGTAATTTTGGGTAATTGGCTTGCGGACAGGAATACCAAGAGAAACACTGAAAAAATTATCCATTTTGGATGTCGTGCAATAAATGTCGCAAGATTTCCCAAAATGTTTTCTATCTCTAACAGTCTGTTTTTTATATTAATTTGCATACAATTCAACTAAATAGTTTAACTAATTAGTTACATTTTACATGAAACGAACTGGATTCCAATAAACTTGTAGGAAAAAAGTAACTAATTAGTCAAAAGCAATGGTTAATTTAAGATGATTGCACTACTAATTAGGGAGTAGATTTCAGCGATAATACTGTTTAAGTCAGGATCTAGTGGATGTTCAGACTCTATGGCTTGGCGCATAGGCTCACTGGTTGAGAAGAAGCAAAGGCTTCCTATAATTATAAAGTGGGTTGTTAAGGGATCGACCTGCTTAAATACTTGTTGTTCTGCACCCTCTTTTAAAATTGATGAAAGAGTTTGCAAAATTCGTTGCATTTGTTTACGAGCAGGAATAGGCATGTTTTTTCCGCCGGAAGCGATTTCACGCATTAAAGTGGCTGGCATCTGTTTGTTTTGATAAGTCTCTTGGGCAAATGTCTCAATAAATGATTTGAGCTGTTCTAAAGGGGCCGTTTGACTGGAAACCGCCACGATAATCTGGTCGGCAACTTCTGAAAATAGCTTGGTTAGCACAACTTCATAGAGGTTAGACTTATCTTTAAAATGATAATAGATACTAGCTTTGTTTACGCCGCTACGTATGCACAGTTCATCCATTATTGTGCCTTCATAGCCTTTTTCGGCAAATAACTCTGAAGCATTATTGAGGATTTTCTTAAATGTTTTATTCATTTCATTAACGGGTAGCAAACATCCTTAAATTATAGCATGCGATTACTTTTTTATCTCGCGGATTCAAGTGGGTTCTACCACGATTTTAAGCTGGCACAAACCATTTTTTAATATGAACTTCTGTAATTGGAACAATATTGATAACTTCATTTTGCTTAATATAGAGTATTTCCGAGAATTTATTATCTGGCATAACAGAAATAATAAGAAATCGTTTTTCAGGATAGATATTAATATAAATTGATTCTTCATGTTCGGGGATGTTTACGATTAGGCTTGGTATAGACCATAAACTTTCTTGTATTTGCATATTAATTGAATTTACTGCTTTAAGAAGATGTGTTTTTTAAATAGACTCGGTTTTCAATAATAGGAAATATGAATCAACGAATGACATGATTAAGTTCAGCCCAGGCCGCCAACATCGCAAATAGGTAATAAAAGGCGTGGTTTCTGTGTGCTGCGGCATTATTAATAACAATTTCGATACGACCGTTTGGACCGATGGCTTTTTTACTGTCTTGTTTCATTTCTATTCTGAACTTTGGTGTTAACTTGAGTTGTGTTCGCCAATAATTGCGTGAGCTCTGACATTCTTTTTTATCCCATTTTTTAGTGTGTCTTAGTATTATGCGAAATGGCATGTTCAACTTTTTAATCACCTTCATGAGTATGTTACCGCTTGTCATATCATTAAAAACTAGATGGTAATTATTTTGAATTTTTAAGCTATCTAAATCTCTCTTGTACGGAAAGAAGCGGTTTGAAAAAGTATTCAGTAAACTTAAAAATTCGACATGACTATTTAGGTAGTTGAAGTCGATTTGGTATAGGTTTTTTACAACCTCAGTTAAGCGATGCAATTCAATTAACTCCTCACTGTAAGGGCGTCTTAACCGGTACTTTGGATTAGATTGAAAGAGTTCAATGACTTCAGCTGTACGTTGTTTTGAAAACCCTAAATGTGAAGCATGCTCTTCACTTAAGGTGTTTTCAGAGGCGAGATGAAATATTTCCATCATGTTGTACATGCTGAACTCTTCCATTGGATTGGTGAATTCATCTAAATTTATTTTAGGCGCTTGCCAAACTTCTTTGGGCACTAAAGAATCTAAGCGTGCTTTATTAAGTTTTTTATACTGTTTGACATGTCTGTTAAGTGCGTATTCTAAGGCCTTTTTTTGTTTTTTTAGGGTGCTGATAGATAGGCTTGCAAAATAAGCGATTTGTTGGGTTGTGTAACGCTCTGATGCTTGTTGCAATAGACTTAAGGTGACGATATCTGTTGTATGAACATAGTGTTCAAAAGAGGTGTTGAAGCTAGCATGGCCCATTTTTTTAGAAATCCAGAATGGATATTTTTTACTTTTTAAATGCGTCGGTAGTTGCTGTTGTTTTCTCAAATCGGCTTGCATTAACCAGTCTTTGGTTTTTGGTAAGTGACTAAATAGAGAAAAGGTATCAAGATTAAATTCTGCGATGCACGCAGACAAAAAATGCCAGCTTGCAAAGCTATGCCTCAAATGATGAAAGTTTAAAGAATCATCCTGGCAGACTTGCCGAATGATATTCATTAAGGGAGCTTTTACTTTTTCAAAATTGATATGTTTATCATTCTGATTTGATAAGGCAAAAAAATAATATTGTTTTTGAGTTTCTTCAAGTTGCAAATGTGAAGTGTTTATGTGGTTGGTTTCGGAACATTTTTTTATGTTCCAGTTTTGTAAGAAAACCACTTCATCGATTGGCATATGATCTTCTAGCTTCAAAAATCGTTTGGCATTGGTGGTTTTGAGCTCTCTGTTTTCACTTTCTCTAATGGCAATTTGTGGTGAGGTGTCGCAAAAAATAAAGTCATCAAACTTCAATTGAAAAACCTCTTTTGATCTTAGTCCACATCTAAACCCCAGTATTAAAGCCATTAACATCATTTTAAAAACAGGCTTGAATGGATTTTTTTCACATAAATTCAGAATAGTGTTTTTGATTATTTCATACTCATCAAAGTGAATTAAATTAGCGTTTACAGTCATGTCTGTCACTTTTGGGTGACCAAAGTAATCCTCTTTGTTTGGTATTGCGTTGAGTGTGTAGGTTTTTTCTAACCAGGTATTAAAGGCTTTTAAGTTGTACAGAATGGTCTCTCGATTTCTGGAAGATACGGCTTGTTCTATGACAGAATCAAATAAACTCATTCGCTCGCTCGGTACTAGTGACTGAATGGCATTTTGGTTTGCTATTCCAATTAAGTGGCGTGCGATACTGTATATCTTATTTAGGATTTGGGAGGGACCAACTTTAAATTTTTTGGTTTTATTGACCTCTAATAGTGAGAGCCCCCAGTTAAGTATGAGTTGATGGTTATTAGGAAGTTGATGCATGATTTTTGCAGCAGAATCTTCAATTGACTGCTTTATGTTGAAAGCATCTTTATTTTTAACCTTGATATCAAAAATCTGTTGAATGATTTTCAGAGCATAGCTGGTATTTCGTATTTTTGGTGTGTTAAAAGTTTTTGCACTTTTAAACTCACCTAAGTCATATTGCTCGATGTCATAGACTCTCTCACTAGCAGAAGGGTTAAGAGAGTGCGCTTGGTTTAAGCCAGATTGATAATTAACCATTAAAGGCGGGGTATTTTGATGGTGAAACACATAAGCCCATCGACACCATTTAAATAGGGTTTTAGGTAGGGCAGTGTAAGCTATATTCAGCGATTTTAAATAGTCTTTAATGGCCAATGTTATGTATTTTAATATCTCTTGCTCGGATGCGTTTTCAGGAATGTCTAAATACATTCCTGTTTGGTAAATAAGTATCTCAGTTTTTTTGGCAATAAAGATTTTTTTAGGTGGGTTGTAGTCATCAGGCGGTACTAGAAAGAATAAGTTTCCATCCAGATAATTAAAGTTATCTTCATTCTGTATTTTGCCAAGTATTGTTAATAGGCTTTGGTGTCGAATAATCTGGCTATCAAAAATGAGGCTAAAGACAATTAAACCTAATTGCTCAGAGGTCGTCATTGATTCGAGTTCTGGATATTCTGAAGACAGAATGTGTTCAACAAGTTGATTGCAATAAAGCATTTTTTGCCAATCATCGTCTAACCCCATTGGGTTTTTAATCAATGGAACTTTTTCAACTTTGAGAATCAGGTTTAACTTCCAAAACCCCTTTACATTGCCATAATCAATCAAGGCATTGAGTAGTTGTATCGCTTCAATTAAGTTTTCTAGCTTAAGCCCTAGTTTACCGAGCAATTTTGGCAGAGTGCTTTGATTGCTTTCAAACCTTTCTGAATATTGAGCAGAGTAATCTGATAATTCGTTTAAACCGAGTAAAAAATGAACAAGACTGTACTGTTTTTTGTTTCGAGTTTTTTGTTTTAATAAGGCGTAGGTTGATTGAATTGTTTTTGTGTCAATATCATCTGTTAGGGTTTCTGGTAGAAGTCCCTTCCAGAAATGTTCAATCTGTTTTTGGTAGTAATAGGGTAGTAATAAAGGCGTGTTCATTTCTTCTCCTTAAACGGAGAATAAACTTTAAAATCCTTCATGATCTTTTCGATAGTTTGTTTGATCTCTTGTTGATAATCTAATGGATTGAATAAACCGAAACGATTCCATGACTCAGTTCCCCAATGTCTGTGTCCCATATATTCATCTATATACTCAGGGTTAACACTGCGCTCTAAAAGGCTGGAACGTAAAAAATGGCGATTGATATTCTTTTCAAAAAGAGAGATGGGCGGTGCTAAATGAGGTAACTGTTGCACAAGAATTTTATGGAGATTGCCGCGAGTATAAGGTAGCAATTTTGTCGCAACCTTTAATTTGGTCTCTTTTGGGGTTGGTTTAAGCTGGTATTCGATTAAAAAGAATCCTGGAAAACGACTATTTGTTTTATGCAGTGTTTTCCATTTATGGACTGTTTGAAGCTTTTCGGTAAATAGCGATTCGATGTTTAAGATTTTTCGAGCTCGTAATACTCGGATTGCTTCCCATATCCAAGATTCGTATTGCAACTGTAATGTTCGAAGTTGGCTAGGAACATAGACAAAATGTGTGTTGTAACCGTTATTGGTATTTTTATCATTTAGTGTGACAAAACCATTTGATAGCATTTGATTGGTATATATATAAGGGTTGGTTGTATTGCGTGTAGCAATAAAAAAAGAGAGAAATGTTTCAAAGTACCCTGTGATTAAATTCATGCTTTGAACCAATGTTTCTGTTGGTATGGTTTTGGGCTCCAAATTGACGGGCTCAGACAGCGTTTTTGAGGCACTATTCAGCCACGATACAATATGATGTTTCTGAGGACGCAGAGGATTTCCGATACCTCTATAGGATTTTTGGTTTTGAGGCTTATCTATGAAAAGACAAAAACTAAAGACCTCTTCAACAGTTTTTTGATAGACCTTGAGTGCATGGTAAACATCGATCGTTGTATAGTGTTTATGTGTGGATGACATGATATCTTCACGACCAGAAAATAAAGAGATTGTCCACAAATCACCGTTTGCATATTTTAGGGCTTTAAAGGGCGTATGATTTTGAATAAGAGTGATGGTGACCCTTTTATCTAACCCAATGTCAGCAAGCGTTCTTTTGAGTGCATTTTTTACAGACTTTGTTTTATTTTTTGCTGAAGCAGCATCTTCGGCCTTTTCTTTGTTTTGGTAATAGCTTTGTAGGCAGTTTAATAATATTTTTTGAATTTGAGGCGGCAACGGTAGGGCAATTAATCCATCTGCTTTGTAGTAAAGATTTTGATTTGTCTCATTGAGTAGCTTTAGGTATTCATATCTTGGTATGGGAATAAACAAGGTCTCACAGTTTTCTGAAATACAAACGATTTGAGAGCTAGGGGTAGGGTTGACTTTGAACCATCTTAAGTAATGACTTTGATGAAGGTTGTATCCACTGGCTAAACTAACCAGTAACAACATTAAGGATCTTAACTCGGCTTCAGTTGTTGATTTTTGGAGACTTTTTTTATCAGCATATTGAAGGATAGTATTAACTTCTCTTGGCGTGAGTTCATCCTTCAGAAATTGATTGAAATTCGCCAAGTGTTTTAATTTTTGAGCAAGATTGACAACTTTTGCTTCTGGTATTGAAGTTTCTTCTCCTGGGATTTCTTGAATAAATTCATTTTCAATCAATTCATCGTCAGCTAAATCTTCTAACTCTTCGCTCTCAATTGATGGGTGTTTACGAATGACTAATAGTCCATCTTCTTCTTCACCAATATGAATAATTTGAGTGTTAGCGTCCGTTTCAATCCAGTAATTATGCTGATGAGGCGCATGTTTCTTAGTACTTTTATTTTTACGGTTTTCTGAAGGGCTTGATTTTTCAATCTTATCTAAACGACTTAAAAAACTGATGATCTCTTTGAATTTGTCACTTCCATGGTTTTTTAATAGTGATATGAGGTCATGATGAGAGCTTAACTCCCCAAAGTTGTTTAAGTTTATTAAGTCGGCTTCTTCAATAGAACGAAGTGCTTGCTCTATTGTTTGGTGGGCTGAGAGGTGGTAGAGGTTATGTAGGTAGGTGTTCCAAATAATACCATTTATGAGCTGGTGTTTTATAAGTAATTCTTGCAGCTTTTTGTTTGGGGTTTCGATTAATGGATGAATGAAACAAGAATATCTTGGATGGTTTGTATGGATGCCCCTAATGGCTTTTTTAACTTGTCTGTCAGACTCAAATGAATCTATTTCTGGAAGTGCTTTTCGAAGGCTGTCAATGTATCTTTTAAAAGAAAGTGTCGGATGTGTTTCAGCGAGTTTTTGAAAATAAGGAATCGCCTTGTTGGCAATCTCTTTAAGTTCAATTAGATCAGGATGTATTGAATTTTTCTCAGCGAACTCTGTATATTCTAGTAAATCGTAATAAGTGTCTTTAAGCTTGGTTAGAGCATCGACAACAAAAATGAGTGTATGCGGAGAGTATTTTTTCTTCTTTCTTTTACCATTTGAATTACGCTTTCTTCTGTCTTTTAAAAAGCTTTTTCTTGTTGGTGGATGAAAGAAATCATACAGTTTTTCTGCTTCATTTTTAGTCAGTGCTGGCACTGATAGAAAAGGGTTTGAAGAATCAACTCTAGCCTTTAGTGAGTCGTAGTCAGTATAAAAGAGGTTCTTGCGTATTTCATCGTATTTCGACATTTTGAATGACTATTGTTTTATGTCTTGCTTTAAACATTTGTCATAACCATTAGAGTGCAGGTCTGCAAATGAATCTAGCTTGTCACAGAGTGTTTTGGTATCAGGGCTAATGTTATTAATCATTGTCAAAATGAGTGCGTGTTGCTCCCTAAGATCTTTCCAATGAATAATGCGTTCATGATGAAATACACGATTTCTAAGGCCGCGTATTTTATCTAGCTTGGCTTTTAGTTTTTTACGGTTATGCTCCGATTTTGGTAAGTGCGGGAATATGCCTTTTATTCCTTTTGGTAAATAGCCAAAAGATCCTTCGTAATGACTCTCAAGTAAATGTGTCCAAAACCCAAATTGAAGCTCTGCGACCACCCTTCCTGGTGTAATTGGTTTTTTCATGCGTGATAGAAGTTCTTTAGCTTGCTTAACTTGCTTTTGTCCCCAAGGCGTTAATGTGAGTTGTTTGCAATCAAACCATTCCTCACCGTAAGTCTTGGTTAAATGAAAATGAATGCTATTTCTCAGGCTTATTTCGCAAAGCTGAAGGCAAGGGTAGAGTGATTGGCATAGAGCCATATTCCAGGTATAACGCGTAAGAGCCGTCTCATTGCTCGCACCGTCTTGTTGGTAAGCTTCAATACGCTCTAATGAGAGTGTTTCAATAATTTTATTGGTATTTAAATCTTGCATTACCTTAGTCTACCCATATAATAGAGAGTGTAAACCCAGTGTGTTCTTCTCCTGCCCATGCGACAGTGCCAGAGCCCTGGGGTTCTTTTCTATATTCCGTAAATCTTCTTATTGTGTGAGCTATCATACCATAGTCCTTTTCTCACTTTCTACCACTTAAAAAGTTCCTAAAGCGTAAATATTTTAACTTGGTTTGATTTTAAATTACTTTTCATTGGGCAATAAAAAACCCGCATGTAAGCGGGTTTAAGTATGTTTATATCGATTTTTATTGATTTATAATGGTGTGCTGAAATAGATTTTCAATCCCTTGCTCTACCGACTGAGCTATATGGCCAAAATAGAATGGGCGTATTGTATAGATGGGCTTTGCACCTGTCAAACTTTATTTTGAATTTATTAAATATATTTTCATGTGACAAATCTGTGACAGATCTGTGCGTAAGTTTTTACAATTTGATTCAAATGGATAAAAGGACTAATTGTTTAACTTTATTCGACATACTCTAATAAATCACCAGCTTTGCATTCTAAAAACTTACAGCGTTTTTCTAGAACCATAAGCGAGTCTATCGTATTTACCGTGAGTTGGAACTCAACTTACGGATTAAACCTAAACGTCGGCTTAAGCGCGATAAACCGGGTGCATTGAGTGATGGCCGCAGTATTCGAACGTTTAACGTAATTGATGATTACAACCGTGAAGGCTTGTGTATCGATGTGGACTTCTCAATGCCGAGTAAACGTGTAACCCGTTCGTTAGAGCAGATTATTGAGTGGCGAGGGAAGCCTGCGGCCATACGTTGTGACAATGGTCCAGAATATATCAGTCAGGTACTGATTGATTGGGCTAACAAAAACAAAATCACTCTAATGTATATTCAACCAGGTAAACCCACACAGAACGCCTATGTTGAACGATTTAATCGAACGGTACGCCATGAATGGTTAGCACTTCATCTGTTTAAGACAATTGAGCATGCTCAATCTCTGGCTACCAAATGGCTTTGGACATACAATAATGAACGACCTAATGCCGCTATTAGACGTATGCCGCCAAGGTATTTACTAGACGCAGCTTAATCCTCTACTTTTAACTAAGGTTATAAACGGGGGATGACATCGAGCAGTAAGTGGTTTTTGTGTTTAATTTAAAAAAAGGCGGTCTTAGAAAATTTTAGTTATCTAGGACAAGTTCTAAGTTCTTTACGGGGGGGCGGGCAGGTTTAAGAATTTATAGGCTGTTGCATTATGAATCTGCGTTAATCTCTGATTGCCTAAGGTAAAAAAGTTGGTGTTTAAATAGAGTGTTGCTTGGAATTGTCGTTAGTGACCCTTTCATCGGATATTATTTTGCTGAACATCAAACATAAATGTTTTTTTATTAGTAAAATAACGAGTGCTATCAATTAAGGTCTAGGTACCTATTTCTATGGAAGTTCAAAAATCTCGTTTAGATCGTTTTATTGTTGCTGGATTGTTAGCACTGATTTTCTGGGCACCTCTTCCATTAGGCAGTAACCGAGATTGGGCAGAGGCACTCCTTATTCTGTTAGTCGGAATTTTAGCGTTTTTATGGGGCATTAATTTACTGCGTCATCCTGAATCCAATCAAAAACTAAACCGACCAGGCCTGGTCATGTTGATTATGCTGGCTTTAACTCAGTTTTGGGTTGGGTATCAATGGTTGTTTGGTTTATCAGACAACCCTGGAGCCTCATTTCAATATCTCATGCTCGGCATTGCTTACACGCTCATGTTTGTGATGATTTTAGGGCTTTTTAATACTCGTAAACGTTTGACCCTACTATTGAGTGTATTTTTGGTTAGTGGAGCATTCCAGGCGTTTTGGGGCGCCTCTATGGTGCTCTCTAATATTGAATGGTTGTTTGGTGTGCCTAAAGAACATTATCTGGGTAAAGCAACGGGTACATTCGTTAACCGCAACCACTTAGCCGGCTATCTTGAAATGACCATTGGCTTAGGGGTTGGATTAATGCTGGCACTGCGCGATGGCCAAGCCTTTCGCTGGAGAAATATCATTGAACTGCTTTTAGGGCCAAAAACTAAAATTCGTTTAGCGATTGTCATTATGGTGATTGGTCTGGTTATGACTCAATCTCGAATGGGTAATGCCGGTTTCTTTAGCAGTTTATTAATTGTAGGCAGCATCTTTATCTTACTCACCAAAGAAAACCGTTTACGAAACAGCCTACTGTTAATCAGTTTTATTATTATTGATATGATTGTGATCAGTCAGTATTTTGGATTAGAGCGTTTAAAAGACAGATTAATCAATACAGAAGTAAGTGTTTCGCAAGAGGGCGGTAAACTCGTTTTTGATATAAATGACTTACGTGGTTTAGCATTTACCAATTCCATACCGCTCGCACAAGAAAAGGCATTGGTTGGTCATGGAGCAGGCAGTTATGAAGTGGTCTTTATGGGGCATGCTGGCCCAAACTTTGGTGGCCATTTTGATCATGCTCACAATGACTATATTCAATTTTGGGTAGAGTTCGGCCTCATTGGAGCCTTACCACTACTTATCTTTGCCCTGTTTGCTTTGTATCAAGCCTTTAGAGCACTCAAAAATAAACAATCTGCTTATCGCAGTGGTATCGGTTTTGGTGCCGCGATGGCGATCATTGCCATCATCATTCACTCATCTTCAGACTTTAACCTGCAAATACCCGCTAACGCAATGACGTTTGTTATTGTCTGTGCCATAGCGGTCTTGGCAAATACCCATAAAAATAAGCGAAGCAATAGATAGTTTAATCGCTAACTTAAGGTGACTATTTTGATCTATGTGTTTCGGTAGGTTCTTTAGCGAAGAAGCGTTTTAAAAACAGTTTCCAAATAATAAATGCAGCAACCACACCGCTTAAATTTCCAGCCACATCTCCCCAGCTAAAATGACGGGTTACTTGTAAATAGTGCTGTAAATATTCCAGAGAAGGCGCGCTCAAAAAGAGTGCAATCCAAACTAACCAAATGGCCTTATGACAAAAGGCAAAACGGGTGGCTAAACTAAAGCCTAAGAAAGCAATAAAATGCATCCATTTATCGGCATTATCAAAGGGTTGTGGGGGTGTTTCTGGGCGTAAAATACCCCAAAGAAGTACTAAGAGACAAGTTAAAAAAATAAAATAACGCCAGCGGTATATACCAGCCACATTGCACCTGTTTAAAGTTTAATAAATGAAATTCAAATTATAGTCATAATGACAAGTTAACAGTAAGCAAATCACAATAACCAGGCCTGGTAAGTCTGAAATCGGTTACTGAGAGAGATTACCCGATCGAGTCGGGTAATGACGGAGCCTGTAAATAATTTTGTGTAAACGCCCATTTGGTTAAATGTAATTTTTCAGGCGTTCTTCATGCAAAATCATAAACTGATTCATCGCAGAATTCCAA
>JGI997J19993_1000209_pt1 | contig 19499 bp, 19 predicted proteins | sample Etolagbewater25m_FD_19993 | JGI IMG/M metagenome (IMG submission 19993)
ACTAATCATAACGTAAAAACTTAGTACTTTTTTTAACGTAAAAAAAATACGATATTAATACCTGACGGCCTCGCCGTATATCGTTATAATATACACATTTTACACACTACTTTACTTGAAATTGGGAAAAAGAGTTGTATACTTTTTCATTGATGGTTTTTGCTTATCAATGCTCGCATTTCCTTCATTAAATACCCAGATTTATGTTCAAAAACATCGTTCCTCTTCAGAAGGATCAACACGCCAACCTTAAAATCAAATCGAATAACTCATTCGAGTTCGCGGCTAAGTTCCATGTCGCCAGCATCATGGCAAATGAATTTTACAGGGCAGCATCGACCTACCCGATTGTTTTCATTGAAGATGCTTCCAAAGACGCTTTTGTCCCCGTTGTCCTCCTGGGCCTCAATCCACAGCAGAACCTTTTTGTGAACGAGGAAGGCAAGTGGGAAGCAGCCTACATCCCGGCTATTCTGAGACGCTACCCATTTGCCTTAGCAAAAACCGGAGAGGAAGACCGCTACACTGTATGTATTGATGAAGGGAGTGATTTCTTTTCAGAACAGGAGGGCGAAAGACTGTTCGATGAAGAAGGGAATCCTGAAAAACTGCTTGAAAACGTAAAACAGTTCCTCGGAAGCCTCCATCAGATGGAAACCCTGACCAAACAGTTCAGCGAGATGCTTAAGGAGCATAACATGCTTGCTCCGCTCAACATGAAAGTCAGGCAATCAAATGCTGTCCAGAATATCACTGGCGCTTATGCCGTCAATGAGCAGCGTCTTAACAACCTGAACGATGAAGTATTTCTCGAACTGCGGAAGAAAAACATGCTGCCGCTGATCTACAGTCACCTGACATCGCTCACACAGATCGAACGCCTGGTGCAACTTAAAGACAAAACCATGTCAAAGGAAAAAACCCTTCCAGATCAGCCTGAAAACGCCCAATAAGCATACAACAGGCATAGTATACCACGATCCCGCCTGGAGACCTGAACAACAGGACGCCAGGCGGGATCTCTGCGTTACTGTTCCATCGCAGCAAGCTGCTGCTGCTCGTAACTGCTCTTGTACTGCTTGATGCCATTGAAAATACCTTCCGCAATGGCACGCTGAACGGAACGTTTTTTAAGCTTTTGTTCTTCCTGGGGATTGGAAAGGTACCCGGCTTCCACGAGGATACTTGGCATGGACGGAGTCCAGAGCACCATAAAGCCCGCCTGGCGCACACCCCGGCCATTGATACTGGTCTTCTCTTCCATACCTTCGAGCACATGGCGTGCAGCCTCGGTGGACTGCAGGGTAAACGCACTCTGCGCGAGGCTGCTCAGAATCATGTGCTCCTCCGAAAACCCTTTATAACGCTCCTCATACCCCTCTTCCTGGCGTATAACGGCGTTTTCCAGCATGGCTACCTGCAGGGCGTCCTCGTTTTTATGCGGACCAAGAATATAGACCTCAGCCCCTTTTGCCGCACGGCTTCTTGCGGCATTGCAGTGGATGCTGACGAACAGTTTCGCGTTGTGACGGTTTGCTATGGTACCTCGCTCCTTGAGGGGAATGAACGTATCATCACTCCTGGTATAGACGACCCTTACACCTGGCCACTCGCGACGTATGATCGCTCCGAGATCCTTTGCGATATTGAGGACGACACCTTTCTCCTGGGTGCCCCCCGGCCCTATAGCTCCAGGATCCTTTCCTCCGTGCCCCGCATCGAGAACGATAGTATCGAAGTTCCATTTCGCCTGGTCATGCAGAAGCCCCCGCATGATCGCTTTCTCTTTTTCAGCCTGGTAGACCGCCTGTACATCCACATCCGTCAGCACTGCTACGACATAGGAATTCGTTTTTCGGTCCCAGCGGTACTGTGTCGACTTGAGTGAAAAAAGGGCTGTATTGAACACCAACCCGACCTGCATGCCTCCGCCATCGAGACGCACGGCATTGACCTCTTTGAGGAGTCCCCGGCTGAACGCCCTGAAAAAAAGGGAAGGGTCCCCGGTCGCGTGCTGGAAGGTAAGATAAGCCTTCCCCTCTGCATCAGGCTTTATGAACGAAGCAACCGATTCGCGACCGCTTGCGTTGATACGAATCACAACCCCGTTAGCCAGCTCATCGACCTGCAGCCCAGACAGCCGGGTCTGCTGTTGTGAACCACCGGCAACCCCTATGAAGCGGTCACCTTCTTTCATGATACCGATCTCCGAGAGCTGTGATCCTGGCCTGGAGCTCCACAGGAAAGCGGTTATCCTACCCCTGGCTGGATCGTAGTTGAAATCCCGGTCCATCCAGGCCGACAGCAGGCGCAAAGCGGTATCGAGCGGCAGGAACAGCCGTCCCTCCCGAACAGCTGGAGCGGAAGCAAGCTGCACAAGACGCTCCGCCGTCCTGCCTTGGGCATCGCTAACGGGTGTAATCAGTGCGAAATGACCGCCTGCGGTAATGCTGCAAGATCCAGCCTGTCGTTCCGAAGGGTCTTCAAGACCCAGGACAGGACCGCTTTCGTGCCTGACCAGACGTAGCGAAGATGCCAGTGAGGACATATCGACCTCACGGCCCCGCTGTGCATCCCTGACGGCGACCCGTACGGTATATCCCTGCTGGAAACCGGTCACTGCATGAAGCTCCACAGAGGTCACGCCCTCAACCGGACCAGGTGCGGCTCCGGACCTGAAAGGAAAAAGACACATAAGCACAGCAAACATGCAGCATAAGGTCCACAAACGCATAACCCTGTCATTCTATATTTATAAGTGGTAATCTGCCGGTTAAGTTATAGAAGTTGACGCTCCCGGACAAACAGGTTTTCGCTAAAGAAACATGGCCGAGAAATGGGAATAGCATCTCACTGAATTTGTTTTTTACCGGGCAAGGCCTATCTTTTTCAAAATTCACACCTGAGCGGCACAAACGGTCAACATGGACTGCACACGCCAGCTTGTCATCAATACAGGGCTCCCATGGCTACTTCCGCGAAAGCATCAGCAAAAAACAAAACCCTCATTGTCGTTGAGTCTCCGTCCAAGGCCAAGACTATCAACAAGTACCTTGGCAAGGACTACGAAGTGTTCGCGTCTGTCGGACACATCAAAGACCTCCCGAAAAAAGAGATTGGCCTGGATTTCGACAATCACTACGAGCCAAGGTACGAAGTCATTTCTGGTAAGGAGAAGGTGGTTCGTCAGCTCAGAAAACTTGCTGCAGAATCATCAGGGATCATGATCGCCACTGACCCTGACCGCGAAGGGGAAGCAATCGCGTGGCATATCGCCAACGAAGTGGAAAGCGCAAACAAACCAGTGCACCGGGTTCTTTTCAACGAAATCACCAGGAATGCGATACTTGACGCCGTCAAAGAACCCCGGCAGATAGATTACCGCCTGGTCCGCTCACAGCAGACCCGCCAAGGGCTGGACAAGATTGTCGGCTACAAGATCAGCCCGTTCCTCTGGAACGTTGTCTTCAGGGGGCTCTCTGCGGGCAGGGTCCAATCCGTGGCACTCCGCCTGATCTGTGAACGCGAAGAAGAGATTCTGGGTTTTGAGCCTAAGGAATATTGGACCCTGAAAGCCGATTTCACCACAACCGCCGGGGAGAAATTCACGGCACGACTGGCAAAGATTGACAATAAGGATGTGGAAATCGGAACACAGCAGGAAGCCGAAGCCGCAGCCGAAGCGATACTTTCGAAGACCTACAGCGTTATGGATATCTCCTCGAGGGTTCAGCAGCGCCGCCAGCCTACTGCATTCACCACCTCGCTACTGCAGCAGGCAGCTTCGAACCAGCTTGGGTTCGGCTCGAAAAAAACAATGCGGACGGCGCAACAGCTTTACGAAGGTATAGAAATCGGCTCTGAAGGAGCGACAGGCCTTATCACGTATATGCGTACCGACTCGACACGCATTGGCAAGGAAGCCGCTGATGAAGCCAGGGAATTTATTAACCGGGAGTTCGGCAGTGACTATGCTGGCAGTGGTGGATCAGATAAAAAATCGAAAAAAACCCAGGATGCTCACGAAGCGATTCGCCCGACCTCGGTCGGAAAAACTCCGGAAGCACTCAAGCCCTACCTTACATCAGACCAATACAAGCTCTACGACCTCATCTGGAAACGCTTTATCGCCTCCCGGATGACTCCGGCAAAAATCGAACAGACGAGAGTAGATATCACGGATAATGACGCAAGGTTCCTTTTCAGGGCCAACGGAAGCAAAATCATGTTCCCCGGGTTCCTCAAAGTGTACGGCGACCAGAAAGAGCTTGACTACGAAGCACGAAAGTCGACCAAAGAGGAAGACGAGCAGGAACAGGACGTACGGCTTCCGAAGGAACTTGCGCCTAACGAGCACCTGAACCTGCAGGAGCTTGACAGGAAGCAGAGCTTCAGCCGGCCACCTGCACGCTATACAGAAGCAAGCCTGGTCAAGGAACTGGACAATTATGGCATAGGGCGACCATCAACCTATGCGTCGATATTCTCGACACTGCAGGATAGACGGTATGTCGAACTCCAGAAACGCAAGATCCTGCCGACAGAGCTAGGTATGGATGTCTCGAAAATTCTCGTTGCCAACTTCCCTGACCTCTTCAACGTCGAATTCACGGCGAAAATGGAAGACGAACTCGACAAGGTTGCTGCAGGCAAGGATGAATACGAACAGGTTCTCGAAAGCTTTTACCGGCCGCTTGAGGCAACCTTGAGTGACCGTCGTAATAACCCGTTCGTCCCCCAGAACAAGGAAGCGGAAGTCTGCCCGAAATGCGGCAAAGGACGCATGGTTGTCAAATGGACGACAAGCGGAAAATTCCTCGGGTGCTCCAACTATCCGGCATGCCGTAACATCAAGCCCATCTCGAGCTCGAAACCGAAGGCGAGGGAAACCGGTATAGCCTGCCCGATTTGTAACGATGGCAGGATGCTCCTTCGTAACGGGCGTTTCGGTCCATTCCTTGCCTGTTCAAACTACCCGAAATGCGATTCGCTCCTGAACCTGGACAAAAACCGCAAGATACAGCCACCGAAAACCCCTCCGCTCGAGACGGACCTCCCATGCCCTAAATGCGGTGCGCCACTCTACCTGCGTACAGGAAAGCGCGGCCTGTGGCTGGGATGCTCGAAGTTCCCGAAATGCAGGGGACGGCAGGCATGGGGGCAACTAGATCCGGAAATAAGGAATCACTGGGAGGAAGTCATGCGACAGCACCTTGCAGCTTTTCCCGACATTACCATAAAAATGGTTGATGGCACCCCGCTTGACATGCAGATGAGTGTTGACGATATCATCCTCCTCTCAGAGGAACGGGGACTGATCTCCGCTGAAACAGGAGAAGAGGCTGCCATCACAAAATGAGCCGTGCCACGTTGTAGGTGATGAACGAAAAAACCCATGCTACGGTCAATGCATAGGAGGAATAGAGCAGCACAGGCCGCCAACTCCCCACCTCTTTTTTCATGACACCTATCGCGGCTACGCAGGGAATATAGAGCAGCACGAACACCATCAGACTGAGGGCTGTAGCCTGGTCAAAGGCCGGATCATGCTTCAGGATGTTTTTTAACTCGGTATCTTCCTCGTCGACATCACCAAGCGAATAGATCGTCCCCATAGTAGACACGACAACTTCCTTGGCAGCAAGGCCTGTAACCAGTGCAATACCTATACGCCAATCAAAACCAAGCGGCCGTATAACCGGCTCTATCAGCTTTCCGGTACGCCCGGCCATGGAATACTCAAGCTGAGCCGCACTTGCACGGTTCTCCACAGCTGTCAGCTCCAGGGCCTTGGCCTCTTCATCCAGCACAGTGGCCTCTATCCGGGCTGTCTCAAGAGCAAGGTCCCGCTCTATAGCGGCACTTTTCGGAAAATTACTGGCTGTCCAGATCAGCAGGACTGCCAGGAGTATGACCGTACCAGCTTTCCTGAGATACATCATAGCCTTGACTCTGGACTGGAACAATACAGAAGATAACGTAGGCCAGCGATATGGCGGCAGCTCCATGACAAATGGCTCCGACTCTTTCTCCAGGATGGTCGATTTCAGGAGCAGTGCGGTCAGAAGCCCCAGCAGCACCCCGAGCATGTAGATACCAAACATGACATTTGCAGCGACTGCCGGCGGGAAGAATGCCCCGGCAAGCAGTACGTAGACTGGCAGCTTGGCGCCACAGCTCATGAAGGGGATGATCATGATGGTTGCAAGACGGTCAGAAGGGCTCTTGAGCGTCCTTGTCGCCATGATCGCAGGTATCGAACAACCAAAACCGGTAATCATGGGAATGAACGATTTCCCGTGAAGGCCAAAGCGGTGCATCACCTTGTCAACCACGAACGCTGCACGGGCCATATATCCGGAGGCCTCGAGAAAAGACAGCCCGATAAACAGCAGGATAATGTTGGGAAGAAAAACCAGAACACCACCTACCCCGGCAATAACTCCGTCCACTATGACAGAACGCAGCATTTCATTCGTAAGCAGCGGGGAAACCCATAAGGCAATAGAGGTAAACAGCTGGTCGAGAGCATCCATCAGGGGAGTCCCCAGGGTAAACGTCATATGGAAAATGAGCCAGACAACCCCGAAAAAAACAGGTAGCCCTATAATCCTGTTGAGTACCACTGCGTCAATGTAATCGGTCAGCGAACGCTTACGCGCCTCAGGCATCCTGACACACTCCTCCATAGTCCCCCTGATCAGGGCATGGCGGTCTTCTGTAATAAGAATCTCTGGATCCGCCTGGTAGAGCTTCCCTGTCGTTTCCATTGCCTGCTGCAGGATACGCTCAATCTTTAGCCATACAGGGCTCTGATGCACCTCCCGATAGATTTCCCTGTCATTTTCGAGGAGCTTCAGGGCCATCCACCTGTACTTCCTGCCGTCAAGTGCCGGTTCATGACGAAGCTCTGCCTGTACAGCTTCAACCGCGTCTTCTATCTCGGGACGGAAAGCCAGCTTGTTTTTCCTGATTTGAATTTCCCCGCTGTACACCCGGACAATATGGTCAAGCAGCCGGTCAAGCCCCTGCCTGGCCTTCGCAGAAGTCGGAATGATATGGCAGCCAAGAAGCTGCTGGAGCTGCTTGACATCTATCTCCATACCCTGGGCCTCTACCTCGTCATACATATTGAGCGCCACGAGGAGCTCAACCTCCATTTCCATCAACTGAGTCGTCAGTAACAGGTTCCTCTCCAGGTTGGGCCCCTCGATGACATTGACGACTATATCAGGATGCTCCATGGCAAGATAATGCCGGGTCACGAGCTCCTCAGGCGAATAGGCTGTCAGTGAATAGGTCCCAGGAAGATCGACAAAACGTATGCGATAGCCCTTGAAATCGACATATCCCTCATATTTCTCTATCGTTACACCGGAAAAATTTCCCACTTTCTGGTGAGAGCCTGTCAGGGCGTTGAACAGGGAAGACTTCCCGCAATTCGGATTGCCTGCCAGAGCTACCGTGATCTCTGTCAACTGGGTCATAACACTCCCCCCTGCTTTCTCCGCCGGTATAACTGGCGTCCCATTGGGAGGCTGTCTCCTATCCGTCCCTGCTTGCTGACAAGGACGCCTTCCGCTTCGGATTTACGCAGTGAGAGGTACATCCCCTTGAAAAAAATCTCTACAGGGTCACCAAGGGGCGCCACTCGAAGTACCTTGAAACGGGTTCCTGAAATAAGTCCCATATCAAGGAGGCGTCGCCTCACTGAACCTTCTACCTCAAGGCCAGTCACTTCTGCCTTGTCACCAACCTGCAACTCCGATAAACGCATAGATAATCCTGCATCTCTTCCTGGAAATAACTTATTTGGATTAAATACCGATAACCCCCTAGAAATGCAAAAAATTTCTTACCCGTGCGCCTGCTCCCCTCCGGGGAAAGGAGGCCACCCCATTCGGGTTCCACCGATCAGGTGCCCATGAATGTGCCCGACGCTCTGCAAGGCATCGGGACCATCATTGAATACAAACCGGTATCCGGTTTCCGTGATGCCGAGTTTTCCAGCAACCTTTGGCGCCGCAAGCATAATCCGGGCAGCAACCTCAACATCTTCACCGGAAAACTCCTCGAACGATGCAATATGCTTGCGCGGAATGATCAGGACATGCTCCGGAGCTGCCGGCTGTATATCCCGAAAAGCCATAACCAGATCGTCCTGGTATATGATGTCAGCAGGGATTTCACCCCTGACGATCTTGCAGAAAATGCATGTTTCACTGTTGTGTTCCATTGTCATCAACCTGGTTCGTTAGGGCACCTCCAAAAACTTGTTCTGAATACCGGGTGCTGCGCCGGGTAGTGCCCATTACTAAATGTTCAGTGCATATCGCCATAATATTTCATAAACTGCACCCGTTCATACGGCGCAGGGTCGTGAGCATGACGAAGGCTCATCCGACCCCGGAATTCATCGATAGAAGAGAACCTGTGGCGCTCCATGAAAGCCTCGAGGTCACGGAGTATACGCCCGACAGCATCTGTGCCTTCACGATACAACACCGATGCAATCTGTCCAACCTGCGCTCCGGCAAGCAGCTGTTTGACAAGAGCTTCTCCATCGTGAATGCCGGTCGATGCGGCAATATCCATGCCCGGAAGCGGAGAGAGCATAGCAACCCAGCGTAATGGAAGGGAAATCTCCCCGGGCGAACTCAATACGTTCGTACTGGTAATTTCCAGCTTGTCGATGTCTATGTCAGGCGAAAAGAATCTGTTGAATAGCACAACTCCTTCGACACCGGTCCCGGCAAGGGATTTCACCATGGAGGCCAATCCGGAAAAGTAGTGGCTTATCTTGGCCGACACGGGAATCCCTACCTCTTTTTTCACTCCATGCAGGATATCGAGATAGGCCTGTTCATTTTCCGCACCTGTTCGGTTCGGATCCGATGGCAGGATGAACATGTTGAGCTCCAGGGCATGCGCGCCGGCACGCTCGATCTCCCTGGCAAAAGCCATCCACTCCGAAGGCGATGTACAGTTGATGCTTGCGATGACAGGGATATCAACCACCTTTCTCGACTGTGCAATGAGGTCGAGGTAATCTGCCAGGTCATGGCCACGGCTGTAATCCCGAATATACTCTTCAGCCTCGGCGTAATAGTACTTCTGCTCGTTAGCACCGATAACATAGGCCGCCTGGCCCCTGACCTGTTCCTCGAACAGGGATTTCAGGACAACAGCACCTATACCGGCCTCAGCCAGACGTTCAACCTTGTCGGCAGTATCCGTCATACCGGAACTTGCCGCAACAAGAGGGTTGTCAAGCCGTATGCCAAGGTATTTTGTTGAAAGATCTCTCATGTGTACGCCTCCGAATCGTTTTGTTATAAGCGGCCATCTCTGTGTGAAACAACTTCATACCGGGCTCGATTGTTCCATCAGGTAACCCGGCAGCCTCTTCAGTAGCCCAGGTAAATACCTGTTGAAAAACCCCAGCTATCCATCCCGAGGTTATCGTTATCGCGAAGACCAGCATGGGAAAGATGGCGATACCTCCCGGCAAGATCGAGGGAGAGAGAGTGTGAGATGTGGTAACGGAAACCTGCGCCAAACAGGTTGAGGAAATTGAAACCCGCGTCTCCCTGCTCCCTGGTGTCGATACCGAGATACATCGGGCCGCTGCCAATTTCTCCAAACACCGACACCTTCCCCCCAAGCCTCTCGAAATATCGCAGGAATACTGTCAGGCCCGCCTCGACACCTGATTCGTCAGCATCTATGGCATTGACAAACGGATCGAATGAACACTGCAAGCCACCAAGATCAAAACCGGCCCTAAGGGCAAACGATGTCACATGGAAATCCCCACCTTCAGGACGGTGTTCTCCTGAAGCGTATCCGGTCGAAATCCCCAGCTCGCTCAAGTGTACTCGCCCTGCAGCATATAGCCAGGAGGGGAGACACAGGAGAACAAAAAGAAAAAACGATACGATCCCGCAGCCTGCCTGTTTATTCATGATGCACACTCCGTTTGCTGTTGCAGAAAATCAGTTACAGCTGCGATAGCAACCTCTTTCTCAAGATCGCAGAACACCTGGTGCTCTGAACGCTCTAGCCAGGTAATTGCCTTACCGACAACTGGCGTGGAAATCCTCTTGTACACATACTCTGCGCTCTCGGGCAGCACAGTTTTTTCATGACGGTTATGGATAATGAGCACAGGGGAGGCAACCTCCTCAAGACGCCCCGAAGCGTACGAGATAAGATCGAAAAACGAAAGGATTGCATCTGTTGGCGCCCAGGGATAATGAGTTTGGGAACAGGGAAATTCCGGATCAGTGAAGGCGGCACGGAGTCCCCAGTTTTTTTTCCATCTCCCTATAATCGGGGCAAGAAAATGAAAGGGGCGGCCGGGAGCAAGCAGGGAAACAAGCCTGAAGGCGGGGGTTGCGGCAACAACGCCTGCCACCCGATCTCCGTATGTCGCGGCAAGATCAAAGGCAAGAAGGGCCCCCATGCTGTGGCCAACCACGAAAACCCTGTCGCAACGCGAGGCCAGCTCCAGAAAAGAGCTCTCAGCATCACGCTGCCATGCAGACCACCTGACCCCCCGCAGCGACTCGGGAGACGATGCCGAATGGCCGGCCAGCACTGGCATGGCAACCTCATACCCCAAAGCCCGCAAAGGAGCTTCGAGAGGACGCACGCTCTCCAGCGTTGCCGTAAATCCGTGGATAACGAGCACCCCGGGCAGACCTTTCATTATTTTCCTGTTAATGAGGACTCAACATCTGGGCACATCTGCAACCATGTTCCGCAAACAGGGAGATGCCCCTTTTTACCTGATAACAAAACAAGATAGTGCAAGCGCATCGCCAAATCAATACAGTCAGGCATGCTGCAGGTCACGCACAGTACTTTTTGCAAGGTTTTTGTTATTTTGCATAAAAACCCGGAAAGGTGAACATCAGAAAACAAGCTCTGGCAGCTGCTGCAGTTGCCTTCGTTGCATCGAGCCTCAGCTCATGTGCTGTTGTCAGGACAACTGCCAAGACAGCTTATTCTGTAGGCAAGCTCACTGTCGGTATTGTTTCCTATCCATTTAGCCGCGATGAAATTGAAGCGATAGATGGACTGACCCCTGAAGAGGCCCATCGGCAGGGACGGGTGAAAAATGCACCCTATGTTGTCCACGGGAGGACCTATATCCCTCTGAGCGTCGAAGAGTCGAGGTCGTTCAGCGAAAGTGGTATCGCCTCATGGTACGGAGACGAAACCAGGAGAAAACCTGGAGGGAGCATTACCGCCAACGGAGAACGGTTCGACCCAGACAGGATAAGTGCTGCCCACAAGTACCTGCCGCTGCCCTCCATAGTCAGAGTTACCAACCTCGAGACCCGAAAATCCCTGATCGTCAGGGTGAACGACCGTGGTCCTTTTGTAGATAACCGAATTATAGATCTCAGTGCAGCAGCAGCCAGGAAACTGGGTTTCTACAGGAAAGGAACCGCCAGGGTGCATGTGGAAGTAGTATCGATGACCGCCGATGCGACCCCCTGATTTCAATGCACGAGTCTGCGAACTTGTCAGCAGGATACCCCGAGGCAAAGTAACAACTTACGGTATCATAGCGGAAAAGGCTGGAGCACGTTCCAGTGCAAGAATGGTAGGATGGATCCTCTCTGCAGCCGATACATCCCTCGTACCGGCCCACAGGGTTGTCAACAGGTTCGGGGCCCTGTCCGGGAAACATCATTTTCCAACACCAGAGTCCATGAGGATGATGCTCGAAACAGAAGGGGTGACGTTCCTCGAAGACGGGACCGTCTCGCTGGAACGCCACCTCTGGAGGTTTGAAGAAGGGCAGGATTAGGCGGTCTGCTGCTCTTTGGCAAGCATCGAGTTAAAATCCTTCGCCTTGCGACCTGTCCAGCCACGCTTGTGATAGGCATAACCGGCAATAAGCGGAAACGCTATCGTCGCTTCCGAGAAAACCATCTGCTCATATACGGTATCCACCTTGCCCCATGAGCTGGCCTCCTTCAGGGTCGAACCAGACAGACCGCCATCACGCTCATCTGCAACGGTCACCTGAACAGCATAGGTATGCATCGATACCTCCTCGTAGCCGAGTACTTCAGCGGCGACAACGATATCCTGCGTAAAGTTCTTGGGGACACCGCCTCCCATCATGAGGATACCGGTGCTGTCATTTTCGATTTTGACTCTCGTCAGTTCACGGAAATCCTTGGCGGAATCAATGGACACGTGATTATCCGGATTATACCACTGGTGGTGCACCAGTCCGAATCCGGCAGAACAGTCTGAAAAGGCCGGGACAAAAATCGGCACACCTTTTTCATACGCCTTATAGACAATCGAATTCCTGTCGAGATCGTTCTTCTCGATATAGCGAGCCATCTCGATAATGAACTCCCTGGAGGAGTAGGCTCCCGGAGCCATCGAGTTGGCGATGATTGCCATGGTATCGTCACAGATACGCAGCTCATCCTCATCGATATAGGTATCGTAAATACGGTCGATATGAAGATCTCGAAGGGTTGCATCATCGGCAAACGGGTCGCCTTTGTAATGCTTGAACCCCAGGGCCTCGAAGAAATCCTGGTCAACGATATTGGCACCAGTCGAGACAATGACGTCCACCATGTTGTGTTCGAGCATATCGATGACTATCTGCTTGAGCCCGGCACTGATAAGCGAGCCAGCAAGGGTAAGGATAACGGCACACTCTTCATCACGCTGCATTCTGTCGACGATCCCTGCGGCCCGCCAGAGATTACGCGCCTGAAAAGCCGTATCACCCATCTGTTCCACCAGCGGCACGACATCGATCTTCTTGATATCGATATGACGCACCTCATCCTTCAACAATTCACCCCTGTTCACACCTGCTTCCATGACGCACCTTCCTGTAGAAAATGTTCAGAAATAAAAAGGGGAGCAAGCTGACTATATCACACATTCACATTACCGGATGCTGCTTCCTTCCGGACCTGACATGGTTGGGCAACAGAATGTTGTATAGGACTTACTCCCCGAAACTCTTTCTTTGTATCGAAGATTTTGAATATAAGGTTTTCGTTCCGACTATAACAAGTAAAATTCACACAATCCGCTTTTTTCTTTCTGGGAACTGTTATAACTTCTTCTGCAACCAGAGTATCAGGGACCGCCAGGGATCCCTCAAGAGAGAAGAGGACGGCATGAAAACACAGCGCATTTTGAGCGGCATGCGCCCTACGGGGCGGCTGCATCTTGGTCATTATACCGGGGCCCTGGAAAACTGGGTGGAGCGGCAGAACGAGACGCTTGCCGATGGAAGCAGGGCTTACGAAACATACTTCCTGGTGGCCGACTACCACAGCCTGACAACCTCGCTCGATACAAGCCAGCTCGACCAGAACTCCATAGAGATGGTGACTGACTGGCTTGCTGCCGGTATCGACCCTGAAAAAAGCCCGGTCTTCCGCCAGTCCAGAATCAAGGAACATACCGAGCTCTTCCTGATTTTTTCCATGCTCATCACGGCATCACGCCTGGAACGCAATCCTACACTGAAGGATCAGATCCGTGATCTCAATATGGATGCCATTACATACGGACACCTTGGATACCCGGTCCTCCAGGCCGCCGACATTCTCCTGTACAAAGGCAATACCGTCCCTGTAGGTGAAGACCAGATCCCCCACGTGGAAATCACCCGGGAAATCGCCCGCCGTTTCAATAACCAGTACCAGCATCCGGGAACGGGCAGCGTCTTTGAGGAACCGGAACCAAAAATCACCCGTTTCTCCCGCCTCGTAGGACTTGACGGAACCGCCAAAATGTCAAAATCGCTTGGCAATACCATACTGCTGGGTGATACTGAAGAAGAGATCACGGCGAAAATGCGCAAGGCGGTAACCGATACGGAGAAACTCCGCAAAAACGATCCAGGAAGGCCTGAAGTATGCGCTGTTTTCAGTTACCACAAACGCTTCACCCGGTCTCAGGACATCGATGAAATAGAGAAGGAGTGCAGATCGGGCGCATTGGGATGTGTTGACTGCAAGAAACGGTGTGTCGACTCCATCATCAGGGAACTTGCTCCCCTTCATGAAAAACGGGCATTCTATGCTGACAAACCCGGGCTTGTCAGGCAGATTCTCGAAGATGGCGAACAAAGGGCAAGGGAACGTGCCCAGGCGACAATGCGGGAAGTACGAGAAGCCATGAGGTTGGGATAAAGCCGTGACGTTCACCCCTAAGCAATTAATAAATTGATTCAAACCGTGCATTACTCACCTGATACAGCCTTTATATTCGACATGGACGGCGTCCTGGTAAACAACATGCAGCGCCATGCCTTATCCTGGGTAGAACTCTTCAGGGATTTCGGCCTGGAAGGCCTCGATGCTGAACGCTACCTCCGTGAAACAGCTGGCATGAAAGCACTGGATGTACTCCGCCATTTCCTTGATCCGGAGATTACCCCTGCCGAAGCTGACCGCCTCAATGAACTCAAGGATTTTCTCTACAGGGTAAATTATCGCGACCATATAGTTCCGATGCCCGGCCTTGAAGCGTTTCTCCAGAGGGCCGGGGAACTTGGCATCGCCATGGGCGTAGGAACAGGAGCCACTAGCAGGAATATTGACTTCACCCTTGCCATACCTGGTCTTGCGGGGAAGTTCAACGCTGTAGTTGGCGCTGAAGACGTCGAGCATGGCAAACCCAGCCCGGACATCTTCCTCAAGGTTGCTAAGCACCTGGGCGTGCATCCGTCCAGATGCATCGTTTTCGAGGATGCAATCCCCGGAATAGAAGCGGCAAACCGTGCTGGCATGGCCGCCATAGCACTGTCAACGACCAATCCCCGGGAGCTGATGGCCCAATGCAGCGGGCTGCTCGATCTGGTTGACGATTTCCGGGATATTTCACCTGACACGGTTATCGAGAAACTGAGCGCTGGCGCCTACCTGCCGTCGTAAAACCTGAAGTGAACAGATCCATGCAAGAATACCTGATAGAGACCCTGCGCAAAGCACTGGTGCGCAACGGAATAGAAACCTCAAAGCCGATCACCCTGGAAAAACCAGCCCGCAAGGAGTTCGGAGATTTTTCCACGAACATTGCGCTCGTGCTGGCAAAGGAGTGTGGAAAACAACCCCGTGACCTTGCACGGGAGCTCCAGGAAAGTATGGAATTCAGGAAAGGAACGGTTGAAAAGACAACCATTGCCGGCCCTGGCTTCATCAATTTCCACCTGGCCCCCTCCTTCATCATGCAGTCCCTTGAACAGGTACTTGCCGAGAGAGACGGTTTTGGAAGAAGCTGCACAGGCAAAGGTCAGAAGGCTGTTGTCGAATATGTCAGCGCCAACCCGACAGGCCCCCTGACCATCGGAAGAGGCAGGGGAGGGGTCCTGGGAGACTGCCTTGCAAACCTCCTGGATATGCAGGGCTTCGACGTCACAAGGGAATACTATTTCAACGATGCCGGACGGCAGATGACGATCCTTGGAGAATCAGTCAGGCTTCGCTACCTGGAGGTATGCGGCCAGAAGGTCGACTACCCCGAGACCCATTACCAGGGGGGCTATATCCGGGAGATCGCCAGGAAGCTGCATGACAACCATGGTAGTGAACTGGCAGATGCAGGTTCGACAGATGCATTCAAGAAGGCCGCTGAAACTGCCATCTTCACCAGTATCAAAAATACACTGCACCGGCTCAATATCCATCATGACAGCTTTTTCAACGAACACAAGCTCTATCTTGAAGATGAAAGCGGCAGCTCACCCAACCAGCAGGTCATAGACGCCCTCAGAGAGAAAGGGTTTATCAGTGAATATGATGGTGCAACCTGGTTTACCACGACAAAACTCGGGCAGGAAAAAGACAAGGTCCTGATCAAGTCAACCGGAGAACCTAGTTACCGGCTACCCGATATTGCCTACCATGTCACAAAGTTTAAACGAGGCTTTTCAGAAATCGTCAATGTCTTCGGAGCGGACCATATCGACGAATACCCCGATGTCATAGAAGCGCTGAACATCCTAGGCTATGATGGGAGCAGGATCCGCGTCGCCATCAACCAGTTCGTCACCACGACAGTCAATGGTGAAACTGTCAAGATGTCAACCCGAAAAGGCAATGCAGACCTTCTGGATGACCTTATCGATGATGTAGGGGCCGACGCCACCAGGCTCTTTTTCATCATGCGAAGTCGTGATTCCCATCTCAACTTCGACGTAGAACTCGCCAAGAAACAGTCGAAAGACAATCCGGTCTTCTACCTGCAGTACGCCCATGCAAGAATCTGCAGTCTGCTGAAAATTGCAAAGAAGGAGATTGGGTTCAACCCTGTGGCCAGCGGAGCCTACCACCTCCAGAAACTCGATTCCTCTCATGAGCTGCAGCTGAGCCTTGCTCTGCTGGACTTTCCTGAAGTCATATCCACTGCATCCTGCCTGCTGGAACCACAGAAAATGGTCGATTACCTGCACCAGGTAGCCGAACTCTATCACAGATTCTACCAGGAATGTCCAATACTCAAGGCTGAAAAAGAGATCTGTCTTGCAAGGCTGTTCCTCTCTGTAGCCACAAGGCAGGTGCTCCGCAACGGATTCAGGATTCTCGGGATCACCGCTCCGGAAACGATGTAGAAGACGCATACAGCCCCTGCTGCCGAATATACCCGGCAATAGATTTCGGTAGCAGGCGGCCACACTCTTTCCCCGCAGCGAGGTCTCTACGAATCCTGGTTGAAGAGATAGAAAAATCGAAGTGTACGAACCTGATATCAGATGTGAACGCCTCACCGGCACACGCAGAGTTGTCGTTCTGGAGGCCGCCCCTCCGGAACACGACAACTCTGCATTTGTCCCGAAGTTCCTGCCAGTTTTTCCATTGCCTGAATCCTCTTGCATTATCTTCACCAATAAGCAGAAAGAGTTCCGCCCCAGGGTAGTCCAAGGCAAGTTCGCGCACCATGTCTATGGTATATGACGGAGACTGGGAACGCCTCAGCTCGCTGTCACACAGTACCGCCTCATTGCCTGTACGGTTTAGTTCCTGCACAAGAAGCCCTGCCATGTGGCACCTCTCGGAGTCTGAAGCATCAAACCCCTCCTTGAATGGATTCCTTGAAACAGAGATAATGAGCCGATCAAGCTTCAACAGCTCCCTTGCGTAGAGACAGAGAGCAAGGTGGGCGTTGTGAGGGGGATCGAATGATCCACCGAACAGCGCAAGTCGCACGGCAAAAGATTCAGGAGTTGCTGAAATGCCGCATGATTTGCTCTCGATATGCAGCAACACGGTCCATGTTCTCAGGAAAACGCTGGTCGTATGCCTCGAGGACGGCAAGAGCTTCAAACCACTTGCCAAGTTCTACAAGTGCACCTATTTTTCCTCTCCATGCCTGCTCGAAATAGTCGGTATCCGCAAAAGACTGCATGACCTCATCATAAAAAACCTCTGCAGCACGGTATTGCTTCAGCTTCATATATTGGCCGGCAACTGAAAAAGAACCCCTTGCAAGTTTTTCACGTAACGAAGCAATTCTGGCACTTGACTGTTCGACTTTTTCCAGCCGCTGCATCTGACGTTCCACATCTTTGAGCGCCACGGTATAGTTCGAATTTGCCGGGTCCAGATGCAACAGGCCGCTGAACATCTCCCTGTCGGCTTCCAGCTCAGCCCGATCCTTTCTTACAGGATAAAGGTCCATGTACAAGCGGTATTCCCTTATAGCCTTCCATGTATGGTCCTGGTCTCGACTGAACACCGGTGAGAGCTGGTCATGCGACCTGGCAAGCATGAACTGCGCCTCTTCAGCATAAGGTGATCCTGGTGTTTCCTCGAGAAGGCGCAGGAATATCTCCACTGCAAGAAGATACTGTTCAGACTCATAGTAGGTTTCCGCCAGAGTAAACAGCACGTCATCCTCGAGCGATGTAGCCCTCGCTTCGAACATCAGGGACTCGAGCTCCAAGGCAGCCCTGTCGTATTTGGCGTCCTGGTAAAGGCCAGCTGCACGGTCGAACCTGGTGGTGATATCCCCCGAAGCAGTGCTGCTTACCGAAGAGCATCCTGTCGAAAGCACAATGCCGGCACACCCGGTTACACAAACCAGAAAACGCGCGGTCATCCTGAAAGAAACCGAAATCATAGGTAGAGTAGTGACAATATTATCGTAACTGAATTCTTATACNCTTATGTCGTTCCCATCCTTGTCAGGCTTGACAGTAGCNACATATCCAACATGAGTTCCATAACCCTGGCCATCAGTATTGATGCCCAGAGGAACATACAGCAGGCAGAACCCTAAAGCGGCCGTAGCGATAGGCACCAGGCCCAATACACCCCACCAACTCTGGTAAACGACCCCTGCGACCAGCATGACTGCTCCCAAAAGGAAACGAACATTCCTGTCTACGGTACCAATATTCTTCTGCATGGCTACCAATCTCCCTTGTTTGGCTTTAAAAAAAAAGTCTGATGAACCTCTGACTTTTAAATTACAACCAAAGGCAAGGATTATCAACAGTTTAAAAGAAAAAGCGCCGTCAGCAGTGTACGGCGCTTTGTTCTGGTATGCTATGTGGTGTATAACCTCAGAAGGTAAACAGCTTGATGTCATCAGCCCTGAGGCGTTCAGCCACAACTGGCGGTTTGGCAACAGTCACTCCATCTATCAGCACCTCAGCAGCAGCTCCCTTGTTAGGAAGGAACAACGGGCAGACTTCGACAGGAACCCCGTTTTTGATCAATCCAGCAAGCAGCATCTGTGGCGACTTGTCAAGCGGTTTGAGCATGGTCTGCTCACTACCCTTCACGGCCAGTTCACCTGCAGGACCACACAGAAGCATTCGAACGGACTTTCCCTGCTGGACGGTCTGCGTAGACAGCACCATCGCCATCATCTGGGTCTGGGCATTGTCCGTTGTGACCACCACATAGAGTCCATCTGCACCTTCTGATGCCATCGCCTGCTCACGAGGCATCACGAACGCACCTATGATGAGCGCAAGTGCGCATATACGTTGAACGAAATTCATAACCTTCTTTCCTCCATTCAGTTGTCATTATTGGTATCAGGCAGTGCCTGCGGAACAAATGCAGCACAACCAATACCAATATAGCAATCCTTGGTGATACATAAGGAGGATATGTAAAAACAGCGTATATGTAGTCGGAAAAAGAAAGATAGGTGCGTGGAGCTTAAGGGAGTCGAACGGACGTGGGTTCGATTCCCATACGGACGCCTCCTGTAATAACTCGGAGTTCGCTTACCGACAGAAAAACAATCTGGAACGTCGCCTTAAGACCGCCCAGTTACCACTGGTCCATGATCTTTACCGGTATGATCACAAGACTATCAACGGCATCAGCAAAACCCAGCTGCAGGAGCTGCGCCAGTTGGTCTGGCTGGATCAGCCCTATAACCCGCTACTTGTCGGGCCGAGCGGAACCGGCAAGACCTTTCTTGCCGGCGGCTTGTGCTATGAGGCTATCAAGCAGGGCTATACAGGCTTGTTCAGACGC
>JGI997J19993_1000210_pt1 | contig 19481 bp, 17 predicted proteins | sample Etolagbewater25m_FD_19993 | JGI IMG/M metagenome (IMG submission 19993)
TCTAAAAGGTAGTTTATAAAGTTTTCATTACCATAAGATAGCGCATCATTCATCACATTTCTGTTGTGATTATCTTTTGAGTTTAGATCAGCTCCATATTTTATAAGTATCTTTGCCATCTCGTGATCACCTAAAACTACTGCATCTTGAAGAGCTGTTCTTCCAAATCTATCTTTTTTATTTATAGTGCTATTATCAAGCTTTAAAAGTGTCTCTACTATTTTGTGTTGTTGGTGTTCTATGGCTATATCTAGAGCATTTTGGTTGTTTATGTTGAATTTTTTTATATCAATATTATTTGATATAAGAAATAAAGCAGCTTCGTATCTAGATTTTTTTAATGTAATATGTAAAAAGTTATCTTCATCATGATCTGTATGGTTTATATCTACTTTACTAGATTTCAAAGCTTCACTTGCATCATCTGTATTGAACTCACTACTTAAAAGTAGTTCTAGAAAAGTTGCATTTGAGATTGTAGCTTTTTTAAACATAGATTTTATCATACTTTTATTCCCTAGTTAATTGTATCTTTTATTTTATCTGATTTGTTATGAAATTAGTGTTAATGGGTTGTATATTTATAGATCAAACAGGTCGGTATAACTTTGAAGAGAAAAAAAAGATATATTAAAAATTGATAGAGTTAGTTTTCACTGATTTTAAAAGTATCTTATGTATCATGTATCACTTATAAATACCACCCCTAAACCCAATATCTTTAACTATTGCTTCTATGATTATTTGATTGTCTATTATGCTTATGATGATCCGTATATTTCCTCGTATTCTATAAAGTGTAGAAGATACCCCTTTTAATTGTTTATAGTCAATATTGGTATCGATATGGTAAAACTTATGTTTAATAAACTTGATAATAAGTTCATCAACTTCATCTTCTGTTATAGTGCTTTTGTGTTTGTCTAAAAACTTTTTTGGTTTTTTTAGATAAGTGAGTTTGATATCTTTTGTCATTAGAGATTTCCTATAAGTTTATATCTCTATCGATAGTGTTTTTGTATGAGAGACTTTTTGATCATCATTGGTTCTTTGAGATAGTATCTGTTGGATCTCTTTTTCTTCATATATATCATAAACCTTTTGAAGTCTCTCATACTCTTCAATATCTAAAATCACCGCTTCTAGTTTATTGTTTTTAGATATAGCAAATCTCTCTTTTTTATGACTAATAATCTTATTTAAAATGCCTGAAAATCCTCTTGCCACATCACTTGCTGATATAATTTCATCTCGATTGTATGCTATCATTTTCTATTCCTAATACATAAAATATTATGTATTATATTATGTACTTTATTATAAATGCTTTAAGTGAAAAAGTATCTGCTTTACAAACCGTAGATATTATTGAGAAAAAAGCAAAAAATAGTTCAAAAGAAGATTTTTTATATGCTTTAAGTCAGGTTCCAAGCAATGAGCCATATGAAAATGATAAACTTTAGCGTCTGAACTAGAGGTAAAGTGGAAAAAGAGGAAGTGTAATATATTATGTTCGTTGCGTGTGAGATAATTGATTATTTAATTATCTGTTAGTAGCTTTTCATACTTTTCTATTAAGGGCTTATTGTCGTATTTATAAGCACCTTTTAAAATAATATCTATTTTTCTCTTTAGATGTTTTCTTACTATATCTTTATATTTTGGATTCTCTATATGTTTTAAAAGTACCTCTACTCTATAGCTATCTATCATGGGTGTTTCAAAAGATAGTTGACCTTTATGTCCTGCTATCTTTTTTATAAGGTTTTGCTCGCAAAGTTGTACCTCATATTTTTCTAATATCCTAAGCCACATATCATAATCTTCACAAACTTTTAAACTCTCATCAAAATACCCAACATCTTCAAATATAGATCTATGTATCATAACAGTTGAAGCACCTATTAGTGTATTTTCAAGATTTTGCTCAAAACAGTATCCTGAATATTTTTGTTGATGTTTTTTTTGTTTTATAACTTTACCATTAAATAGCCACAGTTCATTTGTATGGGAAAATAGTATATTTTTATTTTGTTTGTGAAGTTGTGTTTGAGTTTCTAGTTTTGTTTCACACCAGATATCATCACTATCCAAAAAAGCTATCCACTCATAGCTACTATTTTTTATACCTAGATTTCTAGCACCACTTACCCCTTGGTTTGATTGTTTTATATACTTTATTATTGGGTTTGTTTTTGTAAGTTTGGATAATATCTCCTGCGTATCATCACTAGATCCATCATCTACTACTATTATCTCTTTTGGTTGATATGTTTGATTCAATACAGAGTTGATTGTATTTGTAATAAAACTAGCTCGATTGTATGTAGGGATGATAACTGAAATATCCATTTAGTTCCTCTTTTAAAAGTTTTAGGTATTATACAATATATTTAACTAGTTTGATAAAAAGGATCCACATGGGTATTTGTATAAAAGAGGCACTAAGATTGATACAATCAAATATAAAAAAAGTCTCATTTGAGGTAGTTCCTATAGAAAATTGTGGTGGTAGAATCATCGCCCAAGATATATATGCAAAATACTCACTCCCTACATACAACAACTCAGCTATGGATGGCTACGGTGTGAAACTAGTAGATGGTGGTAAAGTTGTTGAACTTATCGATGATATATTTGCAGGTTCACATAAACAAACTAGTATAAAACAGACCCAATCTATAAAGATCATGACAGGTGCAAGGGTCCCCTCTAGTGTAGAAGCAGTAGTACCACTAGAGTTAATAGAGATCATAGATCAAAACCATATAAAACTACCAGGTAATCTAAAGGAAAATCAACATATAAGGTTTATAGGGGAGGATCTAAAAGAGGGTGATCTGCTTTTAAAAGACGGTGATGAGATAAACTTCGCTTCAGTTACACTTTTTGCTTCACAAGGTATCACCCATGTAAAAGTATATAGAACACCAAAGGTGTCTGTTTTTACAAGTGGGGAGGAGTTGAAGTTGCATTATGAGAGTATCAAAGAGTATCAAGTGTATAACTCAAACACCCCAACACTCCTTGAGAGGGTTAAGGAGCTTGGGTGTGATGTCACTTTTACAGGTATGGCAAAAGATGATATTGGGTCACTAAAGCAGATGATAGATAACTCACTCTATGCTGATCTTATAATCACAACGGGTGGTATTAGTGTAGGTGAGGCAGATTTTACAAAAGAGGCATTTGAAGAGTTTGATATGGAGACTATATTTAATGGTATATCGATAAAACCAGGCAAACCAACAGTTTTTGGAAAAATAGGTTCAACATATATAGTAAATCTCCCTGGAAACCCGCTAGCAGCTGCACTTATATTTGAACTCTTTGGTACAGTTATAATCCAAAAACTATCTGGAAACAAAAATATATACCACAACTATATCCAAACAAAAATAGGAGAGGATCTACACAACAAAAAAGGTCGCACCACTTTAGTACCTGGATTTTTTGATGGTAGATATTTTTATCCATCCAAAAAAAGGTTGCCAGGGATGGTTAGTATACTAAATAGTTGTAATAGTATCATCGTTTTAAATAAAAATTTAACAGAGTTAAAAAAAGATGATGAGGTGAAGATTATCCCTATAAATTGGAAGTTTTTTATAGATAATATTACAGACTTTTTTAATTAAAATATTTTTATTACAAGAGAGTATAAGATAATTTTTTATATAATTTAAACATATTAAATTGAAAAGAGTTAGATTATGTTGAAGTTAGAAGAGTTTAGAGATATTAGATTGTTATATGTTGAGGATGATGAGGCAGCATCTGCTGCTATGGTTAAGATCTTTAAGAAGTTTTTTCAACATATAGATATAGCGTATGATGGACGTGAAGGTTTAGAAAAAATCTTAGCTAACAATTATGACTTAATAGTTACTGATATAAATATGCCAAACTTAAATGGTCTAGATATGATACGCGGTATGAAAGATGCTGGAAAATCTATCTACACTATCATGCTAACAGCATACTCTGATAATAATACTTTTCATGAATCTATTAAATTAGGTGTACAATCTTATGCTATAAAACCTATAAATGTTTCACAATTTGTAGAGTCACTTAGTACTGCTGTTTCAACTATAAATAATAGTAAAAAGATAGAAGCACTAGAGCAATATGAAAATGTTATGGTATCTAAAACTGATTGTCAGGGGATCATCACATATGTAAATGATAAATTTTGTGAAGTTTCAGGGTATACAAAAGATGAACTAATAGGTAAAAACCACAGCATCATGAAACATCCTCAAACATCACATGAGGTTTTTATAGATCTTTGGAATACAATCAAAAGTAGAAATATCTGGGTAGGTAAGATTTGTAATATTAAAAAAGATGGGACAGAATACTACCTAAACACAACAATATGTCCAATTGTTGATCAATCTGGAGATATTATAGAATATATAGGTCTTAGAAATGACCTATCAGATATGAAAGATCCTAAAATTGAACTACAAAATATACTAAAAACAACTAAAAAACCATTTTTAGCTATGTTGAAAACTGAAAGTTTTCATACACTTGAGCATATCTATACAAAAGAGATACTTGAAGAGATGTTAGAGACATTTTATAGGATGTTGTATACATATATACCAAGTGGTTTAAAGATTGATGGTATCATAAATCTGCAAAAAGGGATCTATGCACTCTATTTTGATTTTAAAAGTGAAGATATACCTAATGCAAAAACTTTAGGTGATCTTTTAAGTGAACTGCAGCACAATATAGAACAAAGTATCATAGTGGTTGATGAGTATGATTTTGATCTATCTGTTCTAGTTAGCTATTCAACAGATAAAACAGATATATATGCCAATGTTGAATATGGACTTGATATTGTTCAAGAGAAAAACAGATCAATAATATGCTCAGATAATCTAACCACAATAGCAAAAGAGGAAGCTGTAAAAAATACAAAAACAATAAAGATGATACAAAATGCTATCACTAAAGGCAATATTGTTTCATATTTTCAGCCAATCACTAACAATAAAACAGGGATAGTAGAAAAGTACGAATCACTTGTAAGGCTTATAACAGATGATGGAAAAGTGCTATCACCTTTTTTCTTTTTGGATATTGCAAAAGAGAGTGGATACTACATAAAGATCACTAATATTGTTTTAGAAAAATCTTTTGATGCACTAAAAAAAACTACAAAAGAGATATCTATAAACTTATCGGCTCTCGATATTGAAAATATCTACATAAGAAATAAAATCATTCAATTGCTTAAAAATAACAAAGATGATACACATAGAGTAGTGTTTGAGCTTCTAGAAGATGAGCAGGTGAAGGATTTTAATGTTGTTAAAGATTTTATCACAAATGTTAAATCCTACGGTGTACAAATAGCAATAGATGATTTTGGAGCAGGAGTATCTAACTTTGAGAGACTTTTAGATTATCAACCCGATATATTAAAAATAGATGCTTGTTTGATAAAAAATATTGATCAAGATAAATATAGTAAAGATGTAGTTGAGACTCTTCAAATATTTGCATGGAAACAGGAGATAAAAACTGTCGCAGAGTTTGTGGAGACACCTGAAATACTTAAAACTGTAAAAGATATAGGGATAAACTATACACAAGGATATCTTTTAGGTAAACCTGATCTATTAGAAAATCATCTTAAAAATTAGTTTACTTTTCTATATTATTATAAATGATATGATATTATCCATATTTAAAATAATATTAAAGGTTAACACAAAATATGAATCAACTATTAAAAACACTACTAAAAAAGATTTTTGTAAAAGATAGACCATCTACAAATAAAACTATAAACAATATATTTAGTTTTCTACACACTATTTGGCTACCTAGTTCTATTGTATTTGCTACTCTTGATACTATTGGTACCATTGATAGTTTAACTTCTGTATCTATTGTATCTATACATCTAATCTTGATCATTAGAAATGTAAACCCACTTATGTTTCAGAAAAAAGAGAAAATTTCAAACTTTACAAATGGTATCTTTAGATTTACTATCTTGCTTTTCATATTTAATGTTTTTGTATTCACATGGAGTTTTGCATTTGCTATTTTATTGCTTTCATTGATTGGAAGATTATTGTATATTGAGTTGCCAAAATCGCAAGAGAAGATGAAAGAGCAAAATGAGTTCAAGCAACAGTTCAATGACTTTGATGGCGATATAAACGATACCACTATTACAAAAAAACACATAGAAAATCTTTTTGAAAAAGATATAGCACTAGAAAATATTGATCAAAAATCACTAAAAAAACAGTTTAGAGATCTAGCAAAGATATATCATCCAGATAAAAACAATGGTGAACATAACGATAGATTTCACTCTATAAAACAATCTTATGATTATCTAAAAGAGAAAATATAGATTACAATCATTGTGGAAAATCAATAAAACCAAACAATAAAAAAAGGAGGTCGTAAAAGACCTCCTTTAAAATAACAATCTTTAGTTTATAAAACGTTTTTTAGTTTTATAGTAACCTTTAAATTTGTTTTTCTCTAATATCTCTTTAATCTCATCAGGTTTTTTAGGCTTATTCTCACCCTCTTTAACCTTTGTGATTATCTTTTTTGCTTTTTTCATCTATATTAGTTTTTACCTATACAGTTAAGATCATCGTATGCTACTTCAAGTCTAGCTACTAAAGAGTCTTGACCTGCTCTTAACCAAACTCTAGGATCGTAGAATTTTTTATTTGGTTTATCATCACCCTCAGGATTTCCAATTTGCCCTTGTAGATAATCGTGGTTTTTAGCTTCAAATCCTCTTACACCATCCCAAAATGCCCATTGAGTATCTGTATCGATGTTCATCTTAACTACACCATAAGAGATAGCTTCTTTTATCTCAGTTTTACTACTTCCACTTCCACCGTGAAATACAAAGTTAACAGGCTTTGAGTCTGTAGCGTGTTTCTCCTCTATGAATTTTTGAGAGTTATCAAGGATCTTTGGAGTTAGTACTACGTTTCCTGGTTTGTATACACCATGTACATTTCCAAAGCTAGCTGCTATAGTAAAGTTAGGGCTAATAGTATTTAATCTTTCGTATGCATAGTCTACTTCACTTGGTTGAGTGTATAAAAGTGCATTGTCTACATCAGTATTATCAACACCATCCTCCTCTCCACCAGTGATCCCTAGCTCGATTTCGATCATCATATCTAGTTTACTCATCTTTTGGAAGTATTCACAACATATATCTAAGTTTTCCTCTATTGGCTCTTCACTAAGATCTAACATATGTGAGCTAAATAGTGGTCTTCCTGTAGCTTCAAAATTTCTCTGGCTTGCTGCTATTAGCCCATCTATCCAAGGTAGAAGTTTTTTTGCTGCATGATCTGTATGTAATACCACAGGCACCCCATACGCTTTTGCCATAGTGTGTATATGCATAGCACCACTTATAGCGCCCATAACTGCTGCGTTACTATCTGGACAACCTTTACCTGCAAAAAAAGTTGCTCCACCATTTGAAAATTGTAAAATTATAGGTGATTTTACTTTTGCTGCTGCTTCAAGTACACCATTTACAGAGTCACTATTTACTACATTAACCGCTGGAATTGCAAAGTTATTTGCTTTTGCATAATCGAAAAGTTTTTTTGTTTCACTACCTGTTAATACACCTGGATTTACTATATCTAATACTGCCATATTTATACCTCTTATTTGTATTCTATTTTTGCTTTTGATTTAAGATCAGTTGCTATTTTTTTAAGTTTTTCTAGAAATATCTCTTGAGAAACTTGTTGTGATAGTTTATCTTTTATCTCTTCATATTTGATTACAGAAGATTTTTTCTTATCATTTAAAAGTATCACATGGTAACCAAACTGAGTTTTAACAGGCTCTTTTGTAAATGAACCTTTTGCTAATTTGATTGTAGCATTGCTAAACTCAGGTACCATCTTATCAGTTGTAAACCATCCTAGATCTCCACCATCTTTACTAGATGGTCCTGTAGATTTTGATTTTGCAAGTGAAGTAAAAGTCTCTTTTATATTTTTTGCTTTTTTTAGCTCGTTTATTATATCTTTTGCTTCACTTTCTGTTTTAACTAAGATATGACTGGCATTTAGCTCTAGAGGTTTTCTCATTTGTGCTTTGTTTTTTTCATAAAACTCTTTGATCTCTTTTTGAGTTACTTTTATATCTTTTGCTATTTTTTGTGCCCATATTTGAAAAGCAATTGCTTGTTTTGTTTTTTCCAATTGCTCTTTGTACTCTTTTGAGTTTATAACATCAGATTTCATAGAGTTTTGAAACAGTAGTTTTTGCTCAATCGTTTGGTCTAAAACTTGTTTTTTATATTGCTCTGGAATAGTGTCGTATTGAACTCTTGGGTCTCTTATGATCATTGATATATCTTCATTAGTGATATTTTCACCATTTACTGTTGCATATACTTTATCACTAGCCGTTGCCATAGTTGATAAACTAATAGCTGCAACTAAACTAAGAATTGTTTTTTTCATATAAATTACCTTTATCTTTTTTTGGTATTGTAGCTAAAAATTGTTAACAGATGGTTTTACAACTTACCTATAATAAGAAATTTCATATAATAATCCAGTATTAAGTTTTAGATAAGATTAAGGGATTATGGTATAAATTTCAAAATTTAACTTAAAAACTCTTTAAATTTGTAAAAAATTATGATATAATCGCCGCTCAAAAAAGAAGACTTAAAAAAATATTAAGTTTATAATATATGATATAGAAAGGGATAGTTAGATGAGAATTTTAATTGTAGAAGATGAAAGTACACTAAATAGAACTCTGCAGGAGGGGCTTCAAGATTTTGGATATCAAGTAGATATTGCTGAAAACTTTAAGGATGCTGAGTACTTTATAGAGATTAGAAATTATGATTTAGTTCTAACAGATTGGATGTTACCTGATGGTGATGGACTTGAATTAACTAAAATAGTAAAAAATAGAAGTGGAAGAACTGCAGTTGTAATTGTAAGTGCTAGAGATGATAAAGAGAGTGAGATCAAAGCTCTTAAAACAGGTGCTGATGATTATATCAAAAAGCCATTTGATTTTGATATCTTACTTGCAAGAATCGAATGTAGACTAAGATTTGGTGGAACTAATGTTATAAAAATAGATAACTTAGCTATAAATCCAGATGAGGAGAAGATCCTTTATGATGGTGTTGAGATCGAGCTAAAGGGTAAACCTTTTGAGGTTTTAACTCACCTTGCACGTCATAGAGATCAAATAGTATCAAAAGAGCAGCTACTTGATGCGATCTGGGAAGAGCCAGAGCTAGTAACACCAAATGTTATAGAGGTTGCGATAAATCAAATTAGACAAAAGATGGATAAGCCATTAAATATAGCAACTATTGAAACAATCAGAAGAAGAGGTTACAGATTTTGTTACCCACCAAAAGATGAAGCTACTGAGTAGTCTTCTTTAAAAGATAGCACAATGAAAAGAAGAAGTATATATAAAGAGTTTTCCCAAAAACTTATATTTGCTACTTCACTTTTTGTTGTTGTTTTATCACTAATGTTCTACGGCTTTACAAAAGCTACAATCTACGAAGAGATATCAGATGAGATGATAAGAGATGCCAAACTTATCCGCTCTTTATACAACAACCAAACAAACAGTGAAAATGTCAAATTACTTGCAAATGATGGAACATCTATAGAGGTTGTAGATAAATATATAGAGAAAATAACTTTAAGAAAATATAATATAAAAGAGTCACACTTTATAGAGCTTTTATACCCTCTAAACAAAGAGCATAGTAAATATGTAAAGATAACAAAAAATATAAACGCATCCCATAAGATGCTAAACAAAATATTTGGAAATCTACTCTTTTTAGGTATTGGTGGATTGATAATGATCATACTTTATGCACTTGCTATGTCTAGAACTTTACTTATGCCAATTATAAAAATCACTAGAAAACTATCAAATATGAATGAAAACTCATTAACTCAAATAGATATAAACAAACTTCCAATGGAGTTTGAACCACTAGCAACATCTATAAATACACTTACAACTAGAATAGAAAGTTATGTAAAGTATCAAAAAGAGCTCTTTATAGGGGCAGCTCATGAGCTTAAAACTCCACTTGCTGTTATGAAACTAAAAAGTCAAGTAACGCTTGGGCGAAAAAGAGAGGCAGAAAAATATATTGAGACACTTAAAATAAATATAGATGAGATAGATGGTATGAACAATATGATATCTTCTATTTTAGATATGGGTAGACAAGAGGGTGCTCAGTTTGAAAAGCCTGTTGAGCTTGATATTATAAAATATCTTGAAGAGAAAACTCAAAGCTTCAAACTAATAGCAAATGAGAAAAATATAAATCTTGAGTTTCAAAAAGATATAGATAGTTTTATCACAATTATTCAACCAACTTTATTGACTCAGATTATCCAAAATTTTGTACAAAATGGTATAAAATTTACCCCACCAAACAACACTGTAGTTATAAAAGCTATACCAAATACAACCTCTATAGCAATAGAGGTGATAGATCAAGGGATCGGAATCGATGAGTCTATAGATCTATTTGCACCATTTAAGCGTGTTGGAAATGAGAAAGGTGCAGGGCTAGGGCTATTTTTAGCAAAAAGTGCAGCTGATACACTAGGTGGAACAATAAGTTTAAAAAATAGAACAGATGGTATAAGTGGTACAGTAGCAAAACTAAATCTTCAGTCAAACCCAACTTGTCAGATATTAAATAGCTAGTTAGAACAATCCCGTGTTAAGTTTTAGATAAGATTAACAAAGAGATGACGCGCGATTTGCAGATAAATAGCTAAAAATCGACAAATAATAAACTGAAATTAAAGAGAAAAGCAGTTAATAGATAAAGCTATCTCCTTTAATCTTAACTAAAACTTAGCACTGGATTTCTCTAATATAAAACTTAATTTAAAGTAGTGTATCCATATCAATCATAGCAGTTGGTGTATCTATACTATGAAGTAAGCTTAGTAGTTGTGAGCTATTTTTACTTCTTAAAAGTAGCTCATATCTATATTTTGATGCTATTTTAAATACACTACACTCCCCAAATCCTACAACTTCAACATCGCTATTTTTTAAAGATATAAAGTTATTTACATATCTCATCATATCATTTTGTGCTATTTTGTGATTTGTATGGCTAAATATAACACGGGCTAGTCTTGTGTATGGTGGGTATAGCTCCTCTCTACACTTTAGTTCACTTTTTAAAAAATCCTCATAATCAAGCTGCTCTAAGTAGGTACTAAAAAACTCTTCGTTTTTTGTTTGTATTAAAACTTTACCATACCCTTTTCTTCCACTTCTACCTGCTATTTGAAGTAGAAGTGAAAGAGCTTTTTCTCTTACTTTGTAGCTATTCATATTTAAAACGGAGTCTATACCTAAAACTACTGCTAAAGTTACATTGTGATAGTCGTGACCTTTACTTAACATCTGTGTACCCACAAGTATATCTGTTTTTTGATCATTAAAATCTTTTAAAACTTTTTTTAACTCTTTTTGTGTTTTTATACTATCTCTATCAAACTTAGCTATGGTTTTATCTGGATATAGTTTTGAAAGCTGCTCATATACCTCTGCTGTTCCTAAGCGGTAGTTTTCTATCACACCTGTTTTACAACTAGGGCAAAGTTTTGGTATAGCTTGAGTGTAGTTACAGTAGTGGCATTTTAGAGCATTTTGATTTTTATGAAGACTTAGACTAACTGAACAAAATGGACACTCAACAGCCTTTCCACACTCTTTACAAACTTGATACTTAAAGTTTGCACGCGTAGGTAAAAACACTATAGTTTGCTTATTTTGCTCTAGTGTTAATCTTATTTGCTCAATAACTGTATCACTTATACTAAGTGGTGAGTTGTCATATATGATAGATCTAGATGTATCGTGATAAGTTTTTTTTACCCTTACATATGGTACTTTATAAAAGCTATTTAGTGAGGGTGTTGCACTACCTAGTATCACTTGGATATTGTTTTTATTCCCTAGATATATTGATAGATCTTTTACATTTAGACGTGGTTTTTGATCTGACTTATAGGAGTCATCATGCTCCTCATCTACTATTATAAGTCCTAGATCCTTATATGGTAAAAAGAGTGCCGACCTAGCACCTGCTATTAGTTTGATATCACCTTTTAAAAGTTTATCTACAATTTGCTCTTTTTTGTTTTTTGTGATTTTGGAGTGCCATATAGCTACATACTCTCCAAAAACTTTTTGGAGTCTTTTCTCCATTTGGGGTGAGAGTGATATCTCAGGTAGAAGCATAACAGCTTGTTTGTTTTGATCTATTATATTTTCGATAGCTTTTATATAAACTTCTGTTTTTCCACTACCTGTTGTTGCAAAAAGTAAGCTTGTGTTGTGTGAAGATATAAACTCATATGCAGCTAATTGTTCACTTGATAGTTCAACTTTTGAGTCTATATTTATACTTTTATCATTTTTCTCTATAGGATAAAAAGGGGTATATATACTTAAAGCCTCCCCTAAACTACAAACATAGTATTTAGCTATAAACGATGCAGTTTGAAGTATAAAGTTATCATAAAAGAGAATAGTTTTATCTACTATATCGCTACACTTAAAATCAGGTTTTTGAACCACCTTTATAACTACACCTTGAAGAGTTTTGACTCTTCTTTGTAAAGTTACTTCAACTACACTACCAATTGGTATATCATCGCAACTTTGATATGTAAGTGGCTTTAGAGGAGACTTTAACAGTGCAACTTCATAGTAAAACATATACTTTTTATAGCTCTTTTTCTAGATAGTACCCTGTATAGCTTCCAGTCTCTTTATGGTTTGCTGCAAGCTCTTCTGGAGTTCCTTGGGCGATTATCGCTCCACCTTTGCTACCACCCTCAGGTCCCATATCTATAACATAGTCTGCATTTCTTACTACATCAAGTGAGTGTTCTATAACTATAACACTATTTCCTAGATCTACTAGATGGTGAAGTACTTGTGTAAGCCTATCTACATCAGCAAAGTGAAGACCAGTTGTAGGCTCATCTAGTACATATAGTGTATTTCCTGTATCTTTTTTACTAAGCTCTTTACTTAGCTTGATACGTTGAGCCTCACCACCACTTAGTGTTACTGCATTTTGCCCTAAGGTGATATACCCAAGCCCTACATCAAGTAGAGTTTTTAGTTTTGCATGAAGTTTAGGTACCTTTACAAAAAACTCAAAAGCCTCCTCAACTGCCATATTTAGTATATCGCTTATCGATTTACCTTTATATAGTATCTCTAAAGTTTGAGCATTGTACCTTGCACCATTACAATCCTCACACTTAACCATAATATCTGGTAAAAAGTGCATCTCTATTTTTATCTCACCCTCACCTTGACACTTCTCACATCTTCCACCTTTTACATTAAAACTAAATCTACCTATTTGGTATCCTCTAAGTTTCGCCTCTTTTGTTTCTGCAAAAAGTTTCCTTATATCATCCATGATCCCTGTGTAAGTTGCAGGATTTGATCGTGGGGTCCTCCCTATTGGAGATTGGTCTAGGTATATAACTTTGTCTAGTTTTTCAAGCCCATCTATAGATACACCATCTACTTTAGTAACTTTTCGTGCGTGATTTAAAAGCTCTTTTGCTACAGGTAAAAGTGTATGTAGTATCAGTGAAGATTTTCCACTTCCACTAACCCCTGTTATTGCACATAGATTTTTAAGTGGAATTTTTACATTTAGATCTTTTATATTGTTTAAGTTTACATTTTGTATCTCTATAAAATCCTCTTGGGAACGTCTATGGTAGTATTTTATCTCTTTTGTACCATTTAGATATTGAGCTGTTAAGGTATCTTTTTTAAGTAGCTCTTTCATGGTCCCTGCAAATACAACCTCTCCACCAAATTTACCAGCATTTGGACCAATATCTACTATAAAATCAGCAGCCTCCATAGTCTCTTTGTCGTGCTCAACCACTATTACAGTGTTACCTTTTTCTTGTAGTGCTTTTAGTGTTTTTATAAGTTTTGCGGTATCTCTTTCATGAAGTCCAATACTAGGCTCATCAAGTACATACATAACCCCTGTAAGTCCTGATCCTATTTGGGAAGCAACTCTGATACGTTGAGCTTCACCCCCACTAATAGTTCTAGCATCTCGTCCTAAAGTGATATAACCAAGACCAACATCATAAAGAAAATATATCCTATCTCTCACCTCTTTTAAAATAGGTGCAGATATCATCCTATCTTTATCGCTAAAATATTCAAAATTTTTCTCATCTTGAAAAAAAGCGTGTGATTGCTCTATTGGCATATCAAGGATATTTGCTATACCACTATTTGCAACTTTTACAGCAAGGCTTGGAGCTTTTAGTCTGTGACCACCACATGTGTCACAAACTTTTTCTGTCATATACCCCTCCATATCTTTTTCATCTTTTATCATATCGTATGCAAGTTTTACTACACCCTCCCACTTTCGTGTAAGTTTGTGTTTTTTCCAAGTAAACTTTGCCTCCTCAACTCCACCTTGAAGGATTTTCCCTTTTTCGTGCGGTTCAAGATCATTAAAAGGGATAGTTGTATCTATACTTGCAGCTTCACAATAAGCTTTTAACATCTTAAAATAGTAACCTTTGTTAAATCCATAGATTATTTTTATAGCACCATCATCTATAGTAAGATCACCATTTATAACTTTTTTCATATCAAGTGTGTATCTAATACCTAGTCCATCACAAGAGGTACATGCACCTTTTGGGCTATTAAATGAGAAACTAAGTGGTTCAAGTGGTTCAAAAGATATCTTACAATCAAAACATGCCATATGTTCAGAGTAGTGGATATGTTTTTCACACCCCACCTCTTCATGGTTCATGATCTCAACTTCAAGTTCACCAAATGCCTCTTTTAAACCTTTCTCAACATCTTGCGCAATCCTCTCTTTGTTTTCCTCTTTTACTACAACTCTATCTATTACCACTTTAATTGTGTGCATTTGAGACTTCCCAAGCTCTATCTCATCATCAAGTCTTACCATAACACCATCAACAACAGCTCTTACATAACCTTTGTTTCTTAGTGATTCAAAAAGATCAGCAAATGTACCTTTTTTTCTGTTTACAAGTGGTGCTAGTATAACTATTTTTGAATTTTCTGGTAGTTTTAAAACTTGATCAATTACATCAGAGCTTGACATTTGAGATATAGGCTCTCCACATTTATGGCAGTGTTGTTTCCCAACTCTTGCATAAAGTAGTCTAAGGTAGTCGTATATCTCAGTTATAGTCCCCACAGTTGAACGTGGATTTTTTGATGTTGTTTTTTGATCGATCGCAATAGCAGGTGTTAACCCCTCAATACGCTCCACATCTGGTTTGCCAACTTTACCTAAAAATTGTCTAGCATAGGCACTTAAAGACTCTATATATCTCCTTTGCCCCTCAGCATAAAGTGTATCAAAAGCTAGTGTTGATTTACCACTACCTGAAAGTCCTGTAAAAACTATAAGTTTATTTTTGGGTATCTCAAGGTCTATGTTTTTTAGATTGTTTTCATTTGCTTTGTAAACTTTAATAGAATCAGTCATAAGTTATATTGCCTTTAGTTGTAAAAATTTAAGCTTTGATTATATCTAAAAGTTTTAGTATATTTGATTATGTACAAATATTATATCTATCTAATAAAATATTGGATATAATCAATCTTAAATTTTCTATACTAACGTTATCATATAATAAGCGATGATAATACAAAGGGATAAACCAATATGTTAAAAATCTTTTCTAAAATCTTTGGGACCAAAAACGATAAAGAGGTTAAAAAATACAAAAAAAGAGCAGATGCGATAACTGCACTAGAACCAAAATATAAAGAGTTAAGCGATAGTGAACTTCAAGAAACATTTGAGGCTTTAAAACAAGAGGTTAAAAGTGGAACAAAAACACTAGATGATATCTTAGAAGATAGCTTTGCAATTACTAGAGAAGCTAGTAGTAGAGTCCTTGGTATGAGACACTATGATGTACAGCTAATTGGTGGTATGGTGCTACATGATGGTAGGATTGCAGAGATGAAAACAGGTGAGGGTAAAACACTTGTTGCAACTTTGGCAGTTTCATTAAATGCAATAAGTGGTGATGGTGTACATGTTGTAACTGTAAATGACTATCTTGCAAGTAGAGATGCAAAAGAGATGGAACCACTTTATAATTTTCTAGGATTTAGTGTTGGTGCAGTTACAGGTGATCTTCACGGTGATGGACAAAGGCAAGAAGCTTATGGGTGTGATATCACATATGGTACAAACAATGAGTTTGGATTTGACTTTTTAAGAGACAATATGCACTATTCACTTGAAGAGAAAGTTCAAAGAAATCATAACTTTGTAGTTGTTGATGAGATAGATTCAATTTTGATTGATGAAGCTAGAACACCACTTATTATATCTGGACCTACAAATAAAAAAGGGATAGATTATAAAAAAGCAAACGATATCGCCTTAAAATTAGAAAAAGGTGAGAAGATAGAGGCTACAAAGGCTGATGAACAAGATAAATTAACTGGTGATTATATAGTGGATGAGAAAAATAAAGTTGTCCTTTTAACCGAAGAGGGGATCGAAAAAGCTCAAGAGTTATTTGGTGTTGATAACTTATACTCTTTAGATCATGCTTCACTTTCACACAATCTTGACCAAGCACTTAAAGCAAACAATCTATTTGAAAAAGATGTTGATTATGTAGTGCAAAACAATGAGGTTATAATCGTAGATGAGTTTACAGGAAGATTAAGTGAGGGTAGAAGGTTTTCTGATGGATTACATCAAGCACTTGAGGCAAAAGAGGGTGTTCAGATACAAGATGAATCTCAAACATTAGCAGATATAACTTTTCAAAACTACTTTAGAATGTATAAAAAATTAGCAGGTATGACAGGTACAGCACAAACAGAAGCAACAGAGTTTGCTGAGATATATAATCTGGACGTTGTATCTATACCTACAAACGTACCAATAGCTAGAATAGATAAAAATGATCTTATCTATAAAACTGAAAGAGAAAAATTTATAGCTGTTTGTAATAGGATAAAAGAGATAAATAAGACAGGTCAACCTATACTTGTAGGAACTGCATCTATTGAAAAATCTGAACATCTTCATAAGCTTTTAAAAAGTGAAAAGATACCACATACAGTATTAAATGCAAAACAACATGCCAAAGAGGGTAAGATAGTTGAGGATGCAGGGCAAAAAGGTGCTGTTACGATCGCTACAAATATGGCTGGACGTGGAGTTGATATAAAACTTCCAAAAGAGTGTTTAGAGTTAGGTGGATTAGTTATTTTAGGAACCGAAAGACATGAAAGTAGAAGGATAGATAATCAGCTTCGAGGACGAGCAGGTCGTCAAGGTGATGTTGGTGAGTCTCAATTTTATCTATCACTTGAAGATAATCTTTTAAGGATATTTGGAAGTGATAAAATTGCAGGAGTTATGAATAGACTAGGTCTTGAAGAGGGTGAACATATCGAATCAGGTATGGTAACACGTGCAGTTGAAAATGCTCAGAAAAAAGTAGAAGCTATGCACTTTGAGTCTAGAAAACATCTACTTGAGTATGATGATGTTGCAAATGAGCAAAGAAAAGTTATCTATAGCTTTAGGGAAAATCTACTAAATCCAGAGTTTGATATAGCAAGTAAATTGGATGAAAATATAGTTGAATATATACAAACAACAATAGAAAATGCAAAACAGATCTCATCTAGCTTGATGATAGAAGATTTTAGTTATGAAAATGTTGTATTAAAACTAAAAGAGGAGCTTAATGTTTCTATATCGCAAGATGATATAATATCTGATGATTTTGAACAAATTGAGCAAAAACTGATCACTATTCTAAAATCAATTTATGAAGAGAAGATGAGTATGCCATCAGCTGATCAAAGAAGTGAGATAGAGAGGGTTTTATATCTTCAAGTGCTAGATAATGCATACAGAGAACACCTATACTCTATGGATACACTTAAAACTGGAATAGGACTTAGAGGATACAATCAAAAAGACCCACTAGTTGAGTACAAAAAAGAGAGTTATAATATGTTTATAGAGCTTATAGCATCTATAAAACATGAGATAATTAAGATACTATTTAGTATACAGCTACAGTCTCAAGAGCAAGTTGATGCAGAGAAAGAAGCTTTAGAAAAATTAAAAAATGATATGGAAGCTAGTGTTGAGGATATCTCTTTAAGTAGTGAAGATAAAAAACCAGTAATCCAAAAAAAGATACCTAGAAATGATCCATGCCCTTGTGGAAGTGGAAAAAAGTATAAGCAATGTTGTGGGCAAAGTGGACCTAAAAAAGGTGCATTAGCAAAGTAGTTTTAGCTAAGGTTGTATTTTAAATACAACTTATGCTATTAAATAAAACTTAATAGAGGATTGGATTGAATAAAAATAGATATTTTATCTATTTTATTTTACAGTATCAAACTCATCTATAGATTTTAAAAGCTCGTTAATATTCAGAGGTTTTGTGATATATCTATATATCCCTATCTCATCAGCTCTTAAAAAATAATCATATTCTGCATGTGCTGTTGTAAGTATACACGGTATGTGAGGTGCAATTTTTTTGATCTCACCAGCCATCTCTAGCCCATCCATTTTTGGCATCTTTATATCAGTAATAACAAAGTCAATATTGCCTATATTTTCTTTAAAAAGTTCAAGACCATCTTTACCATTTACCGCTGTGAGTACATCTGCAAATACCTTTTTAAGTATTTTTGTAAATGAGTTCATAATAGCCTCATCATCTTCAACATACAGAACATTTTTCTTTTTTAATTTTTCTAAATCCATATTGATACCTTTTGATTATATGTAGATATAAAAAAAGTCAAGTAGAAAACTACTTGACTTTTTTACAATCAAATTATTGATTACCCTAAAAATGGGTTTGCATATAATGCAATTAAAGCGATTACAAGTGTATAGATAACTTGAGCTTCGATCATCGCTAAAGCGATAAACATTGTAGTCATAAGTTTTCCACCCATACCTGGATTTCTAGCAGTACCAGCAATAGTAGCAGCAGCAGTATTACCCATACCTATAGCACCACCCATTGCAGCAATACCAAGACCGATACCAGCAGCAAGTACAGAGTAAGCTTCAATCATAGATTGACCATTTTCAGATGCAAAAGCAGCAGTTGCGAATGCAAACATTAAGAATAAAATTTTTTTCATTCAAAATTCCTTTTTATATTTTTGTTTTAAAAGTCCGTTCGGCTAGCGTAAACAGTAAAAAACTGCCAACAAATACATAAATGCAATTGTTTCCCTACTTATCACTCTTAATCAGCGCAATTATATTCAAATTTTCTTTATATTTTTATTAAAAGTGTAGAATAAATTTTTTGAAAGTATAATCCCATGTTAAGTTTTAG
>JGI997J19993_1000212_pt1 | contig 19372 bp, 14 predicted proteins | sample Etolagbewater25m_FD_19993 | JGI IMG/M metagenome (IMG submission 19993)
AAGAAACCACATATTCATATGGACAATTTATGGCTTTAGCGAACCAGATTGGCTTAAGTGATGATATTTATAAAAATGTTTTAACTACACTTTTTAAGACCCCTAACCCTGATCTCCACTACTCTACTTATTCCCTTAGATTACCATACGAATTTTTAATACTAAGTAACACTTATGATGAGATGAAAAAGCTTTTTGCAAACTATGCCTTAGTACTTCCCTTTAAACTTATAATCGAAATGCCAGATAAACTAGTAAATCAAAATTCTGAACTTGTTCAAGATTATAAAAGATTGTTTGAGAGATATTCTATAGATATGGGTATTTTTGAGTTTATTGGAGATAGTCACAACTACCAATATCTTCAGGATTTAAGACCTGTTTATATTAAAGGTGATCCAAACTACTTTTTAAGCCAAAACGAACAAACGCTATCTGCTCTGAGATTAATAACCGATAGTATTGGAATCTCTCTAATCGCTACTGGCGTTATGAATAAAGAGGTTTTAGAGAAACTCGAAGAAAAAGATATACACATGGTACAAGGTAAGGTTACCGATGAGATAAAGCCTTAAACGCCCCTAGAGTTCAAACCTCTTGTGATAGCGTCATTAATATCTTTTTTGTAATCAGGGTTCAGTTTTTCTAGCTTTTTATCAAAATTTACTATTAAGTCTTTATTTGCGTTTGGATGTCTACAAAGGCTAAAAAGTATGTCCATATACACGTGAGATTCCGGATGAGAACGGATTCCCAGTTTTTTGTGAATCGTTCCATGATATTTCAAAACAAGATCAAGCGCTTCTTTGAGTTCATCAGCCGTCGAACGTCTATCTTTTACAATTTTTCTCAGACTTTCCATATCTGTTTTTCGTTTTGACACTGTCTCTTGAATAACCTTTTTTACCTTTTGAGTCTTTTTTTTCTTAACCTTTGAAGATACATACAAGAAGAAGACTAAAAATCCCAATAGAACAAGAAGTCCCATCGCAGATTTTATGAGTAGAGTTAATTCCATAATCTCACTTTTTTACAATTATATCCTATTTTAGATTTCCTGTCTCATACCATTTACGTAACCATCTATCAAGAGGATTAATAAGTTTATACATGACCGGTACAACGAGAAGTGTAAGCACCATAGAACTAAGGAGTCCTCCTATAACTGAGATAGCCATAGGTGCATTAGATTCGCTTCCTAATCCATTTCCAAAGGCTATAGGCAGCATTGCAAAAACCATGGCAATAGTAGTCATTAAAATAGGACGAAGACGTTTTTCACCCGCTTCTATAAGAGCTTCATCTGCTGTTGCACCCTTACTCATAGCTGTATTGGCAAAATCGACAAGAAGTACCGCGTTTTTACCAACCATACCCATAAGTAGCATAAAACCAATCATAACAAAAAGACTAAACTGCAATCCACTCAAATACAGCGCCAGCATAACCCCTATAATACTTAAAGGGAGTGCCATCATAATGATGATTGGCTGAATAAGAGACTCATAAAGTATCGCCAAAATAATAAACATTAAAATAACAGAAAGGCCAATAGCTACACCAAAAGCTGTGGCAGTTTTTTCCATCTCTTCAGCAAAACCAGTAAACCTATAGGCAACTGTTGGAGGCAAAAGTTCATCTATACTTTCTCTCGTATAACTTACAGCACCACCAAGGTCAAGTCCAAACAAATCAGCAAAAATAGTCACTTGTCTCTCTCTGTCAAAGTGGTTTATAGTTGCCAATGCTTCACTGTGAGTAAACTTCACTAAACCATCAAGATAAACGAGATTACCATTCTTATCTCTTAATTGTATTCTTTTTATATCTTCAATCTTTACTCTATTTGCATCATCAAAACGCAGAGTAATGTTGTACTGTTTTCCACTCTCTTCAAAATAAGAAATTTCCAGATCTGAGCTAAACGCAGTCGCTATAGCTTGTGAGATTTGTGAAGCAGATATACCTAAACGATTTGCGTTTGCTCTTATGATATTGATATCAATTTGAGGTTTTCCATCATCTAAATTTGTATCAATATCCACAAAACCTTTTTTTGCTGCTAAATGTTCTGTGAGATTTTTCGTTGCTATTTTTAAATCTTCAAAAGAGTCAGACTTTAGTACTATTTGATAAGGTACAGAAACACCGGCACCCTTGATGTTTGGAATTGCCGCTGCAGTTATAAACATATCTTTTTGATACGGTTTTAACGTTTCTCTAAAGTTTTGAATAACAACATCTTGCTTGAACGCTCTTTTGTCTTTGGGCACAAGTTTTACATAAATCATAGACTTATGTTTCTCTTGCGCTGTATTGTAACCAACACTCATTGTTGTAAATTCTACGTCTTTGTTTGCCCGTACAATCTCCTCAATTACCTTAGATTTTTGTATCATCTCCTCCAAAGAAACACTTGCGTCTGCTTTCATTTGTATCTCAAATTCAGATTTATCCTCTTTAGGAATAAAATCCATGCCAATTTTAGGAAATAGGCTTAAACTTCCAAAGAAACCCAGCAATACAACTATAAGGGTAATCACTTTAAAACGCAGTACAAGTTTAAGTAAAACTTCATAGCCTCTCTCAAGTACCGTAAAAATAGGTTCGGTCATAGTATAAAACTTGCTCTCTCCCTTATGGAGTGCTCTTGCACTCAAACTCGGAATAAAACTAAGTGCCACAGAGTATGAGATAACAACAGCAAAACCAACCGTCATAGCAAAACTCTCAAAGAATTTTCCAACGATACCGCTCATAAATGAAACAGGAATAAATACGGCTAAAAGCATTGCGGAGATGGCTAAAATAGTAAATGCCATCTCTTTCGTTCCCTCATATGCCGCTTCATATTTTTGCATACCAGCTTCCATTTTTTTATAGATGTTCTCTATAACAACAATTGCATCATCAATAATAATACCAATTGCAAGTGTAAGACCTATCAGTGTCATCTTGTTTAACTCAAAACCCATATAATCCATCAAGGCAAAAGTACCAAAGATTGATGCCGGAATAGAAAGAGCTGATACAAGAGTAATCGTCATATTTCTCAAAAACACAAAAATAATTATAACCGCAAGAAGAGCACCATACATAAGATCAAACTCAACATGCTCTAAAGAGTTTATGATAAAAGGCGAAGTATCATTTAAAAGTTTTATATTGAAATTTTCTCCTGCCATTTTTGTTAGAGCAGGTATTGTATCTTTTACACTTTTAACAATATCTATACTATTAGTTCCAGAGATTTTTTGAATCTCTAGCATAACACCTTCTGTTCCATTAAAAGAAGAATAACTTTTAGAGTCACTTAAAGCATCTTCAACTCTAGCTATATCTTTAAGTTTAATATCATCTTTAACAATAATCTCTTCAAGTTCTTTCACACTGAGTGCGTCAGCCTTCGTCTTAAGGATATACTCTTTAGTTTTTGAGATAAGTTTACCACCGCCAATTTTTACATTTTCTCTAGCAACAATATCATTAAGTTCTGTTACTGTAATGCCAAACTTATTTAGCAGATTTGGATTAGGATAAATTTTTATCTCTCTATCTTTATACCCAATGATATTGACTGAACCAACTCCATTAATTTTTTGAAGTTTTGGTTTTACTTTCTCATCTGCAAAAAGCATAAGATTTTTAATCTCTACCCCTTCATTTGCAGTTAAAAATACATTTATAATAGAAGCTCCACCAATATCTAACTTACTTACGAGTGGTGTTTTTGCCTCTGTTGGCAGACTTACTGCTGCTACTTTGTCACGGACATCATTTGTTGCCTCATCAATATCACGTTCTAATTTGAATACCACTATAACAACACTAACACCTTCACTACTTGTTGATGTTATACTATCTATGCCACCAATTCTGGAAATAGCTTCTTCGATTTTATCCGTTACCTGGGACTCTATAGTAGAAGACTCTGCTCCTGGATATGTTGTTTGAATAGTAACCATAGGAAAGTCGATATTTGGAAAAAGAGCTGCTGGCATCGATTTAAAACTCATATAACCAAAGATAACTAAAGTTATAACGTACATTAAAGTCGATATAGGTTTATTTATAGCTAATTTATACATATCTGTCTACTTTGTATCAGGTACTATTATATACCCTTCTCCAAAAAGTCCAACCACGAAATCCTCTGCTTTTACCTCTGCTTCTATCTTTCTGTTTCCACTATTTGCATATGGGTAAACCTTAGAGATACTTCCAGTATAGACTTGCTCATCCCCATCTACACTATACTTAAACTTCTGCCCAACTTTTACGTCTTTATGGTACTTTTGGTCAAAGCTAAGAATGAGTTTTCTTTTTGAGAAACTCTGAATTTTAAAAACAGTTTTAAGCATCATGCCACTTACTGTATCTCCAATCTCGATATCTTTTTCATAAATAATACCATCAAAAGGCGCCCTTAAAAATGTTTTGTCATATTTCGCCTGTGCATAGGCGAGTTGATTTTTTGCGTTTTCATATTTATACGCATACTGGTCAAATTTAGCCTCATCAATAAGCTCTTTAACTTTAAGCTGTCTCTCGTAATCTTTTGTAGCAAATTTCAGTGCCGTCTTGGCAATGTCTAAAGAAGCTTTCATATCTGTGTTTTGNAGTGAAGCAAGAATCTCNCCTTTTTTCACACTACTTGCAACGTCACAATTTACATTCATTGTAATGCCACTAGCATCAAATGCAAGTTTTGCTTTTTGCTCTGCTTCAACATTAAACGTTGCGTATATTTCCGCTGCGTTTAAAGTAACTGCTAACCCTAATATCCCTATAACTCTTTTAATGCTCATTATCATTTAAATACTCCTCTAAATTTTTTCCATTATAATAATAATAAAGTGCATACGAAAGTTCTAAATTATTAAGAGATGCTTCGTAAGTTGATTTTGATTCTGTTTGTAATGTCAGCGCATCAAGATAAACGACATTATCAACAATACCGTTATTGTATTTTTTTGTTATTGTTACGAGCGCACTTTCTGCCGCTTTGAGCGCACTCTTCGCACTTTTTATATTTAACTTTGCAGTTTCTATGCGACTGAGTGCTACATCTTGGTTCATTTTTTGTTCTTTATTTTTATAAAGAATCTCTTGCGACAAAGCATCTGCGTTTAAACGTGCCGCTTCTTTCGCTTCACCTATAGTCCCAAAGTCTATTAATCTCATTGTAATGGTTGCCATGATTTTATTTTGGTTTTCTGGTAAATCTATATTAAAGCCAGGTACACTCGGTTCATCGTCATATCCATACAAACTAAAGGTATCTTCTAGACGAATTTGTGGATAGTAATAACTATCAATTGTTTGAGATGCATTAAGAATAGAATTTTGTTGGGCACGAAGAGCTTTTATAGTATCTAATTCTAAAGTTTGTGAATCTTCTATTTTATTAAAATGAGATGTATCAAATGTTTCTATCTCTTTTCCAACTTTCAATTCTAGCGATTTTTTAAGAGTTAAAATTTTAAATTTTATAGACTCTATATTGTAGATATTACTATCATATGCGGATTGAAGTCTGTCAACATCATCACTTGTCGCTAATTTTGCTTCATAAAAACTTTTCATTCTATCTAGTTGTGCTTTGACGGCATTGGAAGCTTCTTCCCTTGCTTTTAAAGTTGCCTCATTTGTTTTAATATTATAAAAATCTTGAACTATTGATAGTGTCATGCTTTTTTTTGTTGCTTCATACACAAATCGACTTGCACTCAACTCATCTTCTTTTTGCTTGAGTGTATACTCTTTAGATCCGCCATCATAAATATCAAACCCTATTGTCGTATAACCTGAATAAGTTGTTCCCGGTGACATAGGACTCGGATCATCATAGCGCTGATAAAAACCACCTACATCCACAGTTGGATAGTAGTTACTTTCACTCGATTTCACTTCGCTCTTTTTAGAATTAACCGATATACTTTTTGATACTATCAGTTCATTACTTTTTTGAGCATACTCCACAAGAGACTTTAAAGAATCAGCATATAAAAAAAGTGGTAGAGTCAACAGGAGTAATCTTTTCATTTTTTCACTTCCAAAAGTTTAAAAATAGTGTCTATAAATGTATCTAGTTCAAGTTTTAAATCATCTACAGTATTTGTTGTACGACTGATTATAAACATTCCTTTACTCATTACAAATATTCCCCTAGCCAATTCTATAGACTCTTCAATCAATTCATTTTTATCAATTCCCTCTTGAATTATTTCTTTAAACCACTCATAGTAACGTTCATTACTTTGCGTTTGAAATTCAATCATCTCATCATTTGGGTTGATAAGCGTAATAGAGATAAACTCTTTATAAATTTCTCTTAATTCATAATCATCTGTATTATAAAAAAGCTCTGAAAACTTCTTGATTTTATCTTTAGTACATTCTATTTGCTCTATTTCTGAAAGTAATTTTTCACTATGTTCTTGCATGAGTATACTCACAATTTCAAATACTATTTCTTCCTTGTTTTTAAAGTACTCATATATAGTACCCTTCCCTATTCCAGCACTTTTTGCTACCTCTGAAATAGTTAAATCTCTGATACCCTTTCTTACAAAAAGTTCTTTGCATGAGAGGGCAATATCTTTTTTCTTTTGGATTTTATCTACTATTATTGCCATACGGGTTCCTTAAAAATTAATGACTGACTACCAGTCAACGATTAAGAATGATAACTAGTTTTAGCTTTATTAAATCTAAAATGACCGACCATCAGTCAATTAAATTAATATAATCATTTATTTTGTTTGGATAAAGATAATAAAGTGCTAAAACTGCTATAATATATTACTTAGAACCCGGTAAGAATTTTCATTCACTTACATTGTGTTGATTTCAACAGATTTATCTATATTAAAAGGAAAACTATGGCACTTAAAGTAGTACTCTCACACAAAACACACTATAAATATGACAGACCAATATCTCTATCACCACATATTATTAGACTTCGTCCAGCTCCTCACAGTAGAACGCCTATTGAAGCCTACTCTTTAAAGGTGACACCTGAAAATCATTTTATTAATTGGCAACAAGACCCTTATGGAAACTATCAAGCCAGAATTGTTTTTCCTGAAAAAATTGAAGAGTTTGGAATCGATGTTGAAATACTTGCAGATTTAATTACTTTAAATCCTTTTGACTTTTTTGTTGATGAATATGCAGAAAAGTTTCCTTTTAAATATAAAAAAGAGCTCAAAAAAGAGTTGGCTCCATATCTTGAAATTACTGAAAATGGTAAATCATTAAAAAAATTTGTTAAATCATTAGATTTAAGTGAACGCAATACAAATGACTTTATAGTTTATCTTAACCAAGAGATTTACAAATATCTAAACTACACTCTACGTCTTGAAGTTGGTGTTCAAACGTGTGAAACGACACTTGATAAAAAACTAGGTAGCTGTAGAGACTATGCTTGGTTGTTTGTACAAGTTTTACGCCAACTTGGTCTCGCTGCTAGATTTGTTTCTGGTTATATTGTTCAACTGAGTGCTGATGAAAAATCTCTTGATGGACCAAGCGGTCCTGAAGAAGACTTTACAGACCTTCACGCATGGACAGAAGTTTATCTTCCTGGTGCCGGTTGGGTTGGTCTCGATGCGACAAGTGGACTTTTTGCCGGGGAGGGACACATTCCTCTCGCCTGTACTCCACACTATGACTCAGCTCATGCAATTGAAGGGCTTAGTGATAAATGTGAAACAGAATTTAATTTCTCAAATAGCGTTACTCGTGTTTTTGAATCACCTCGTGTTACAAAACCATACCGCGATGACCAGTGGGATAAAATTTATCAACTTGGCTTTGATGTAGACAAAGATCTTGAAGAGAATGATGTAAGACTGACAATGGGAGGAGAACCTACTTTTGTATCTATTGACGATATGGAGTCTGATCAGTGGAATACTGGAGCTGATGGTCCACATAAACGTGAACTTGCCGATGTTCTTTCAAGAAGACTCTTAAAATCATTTACAGAGGGTGGATTACTTCACTATACTCAGGGAAAATGGTATCCAGGCGAACCAGTTCCTAGATGGTGTAAATCTATCATTTGGAGAAAAGACAAAAAACCTATCTGGAAAGACCCCACTCTTTTTGCAGATATGAACAAAGAGTACAGTTATACGACGGATGATGCTAAAAAATTCATAGAAGCTTTGGCGCTTACTCTTGGAATCAGCACTAAAAATACACTTCCTGCTTACGAAGACCCATTAGTTTATATACTCAAAGAGGCTCAGCTTCCTATAGACATTGATCCACTAAAATGTAACCTAGGTGATGATTTAGAACGTCAAACTATTGCCAAGGTTTTAAGTCAAGGACTTAACAATCCTGTAGGTTTTGTTCTGCCACTCAACTATGCAGAAAGTTCATGGATCAGTTCACAGTGGGCATTTAGAAGAGGGCACCTTTTCTTAACGCCGGGTAACTCTCCTCTAGGTCTTAGACTTCCTATGGATTCACTTTTAGAAAACCCAACAGAAGAGTTCCGTCCGCATATAGCACCAGACCCTTTTGCGCCTGCTCCTAAACTTAAAAAGTTTCTCAAAAAAGCAGAAAAAAGATGCATGAAAATTGAAACTATGAAAGTTGACAATGATCCAGATTCCGTCTTTGTAAGAACAGCTTTAAATATTGAAGTTAGAGATGGAAAAGTATATATCTTCTTGCCTCCTCTAGATCATACCGAAGCATTTTTAGACCTTGCTGCATCTATTGAAGCAGTAGCTAAAAAACTCAATATCAAAGTTGTTTTAGAAGGTTATGAACCGGCTCACGATCTTAGACTTGACAATATAAAAGTAACTCCAGACCCAGGTGTTATTGAAGTCAATCTTCAACCAACTTCTTCTTGGAAAGATTTAACCGATACACTTTTTACTCTCTACGAAGATGCAAAGCAGTCTCGTCTTGGAACTGAGAAGTTTATGCTTGATGGTAAACACACAGGAACAGGTGGGGGTAATCACGTAACTATTGGTGCAATGAAGCCTGAAGATTCTTGTCTACTCAGACGCCCTGAACTACTAAGAAGCCTTATTACTTTCTGGCAACACCATCCTGGTCTATCTTATCTTTTTTCAGGTACTTTTATCGGTCCAACATCTCAAGCACCTCGTGTTGATGAAGGAAGATTGGAAAATCTTTATGAGCTTGAAATTGCGTTTTCACAAATTCCGCAGGGTGAAGATGTTCCTTTCTGGTTAACTGATAGACTCTTCCGTCATATGTTAACAGATATTACTGGTAATACGCATCGTTCTGAATTTTGTATAGACAAACTCTACTCACCTGATTCAAACACAGGTAGATTAGGTATCTTAGAACTTCGTGCTTTTGATATGCCACCTCACTCTAAAATGGCTATGCTACAGATGCTTCTTGTACGTGCTCTAGTCTCAGTTTTTTGGAAGAAACCATACAAGCATCAACTTGTTCGTTGGGGAACTCAATTACATGACAAATTTCTTTTAGAACATTATGTAAAAGAAGATATAAATGATATTGTAGAGTTTTTAAATAATGAAGGTTATGCGTTTGAGACTGATTGGTTTGATCCGTTTTTTGAATTTAGATTTCCACTATACGGAATGGCAACAGTTCAAGACTTTCATCTTGAACTTCGTGCAGCGATTGAACCTTGGCATGTTCTTGGTGAAGAGAGCTCTTCACAAGGGACTTCTCGTTATGTTGACTCCTCACTAGAACGTGTTCAAGTAAAAGTGAGTAACTTTATCCCTGAACGCTATGTTCTAACTTGTAATTCTGTAGTTGTTCCATTAAGCCCTACTGGAATTGAGGGTGAGTTTGTTGCTGGTGTCAAGTATAAAGCATGGCAACCTTGGTCAGCACTCCATCCTACTATCGGTGTAGATACGCCTCTTGTATTTGATGTGGTTGACAAATGGAATGAACGCTCAATTGGTGGAATGACATACTATATCTCTCACCCCGGTGGAAGAACTTATGATACATTCCCAGTTAACTCTTACGAGGCTGAATCAAGAAGAATTAGCCGTTTTGCAGACTTTAACCATACGCAAGGTAAGCTTAACTACCTCACAGCTGCAGATGTACAGAATAACCTTAAAGATATTAACGGTGCTAAACGTGCAGTTATTCTTAATGAGGGTGGTAAGGACAAAGAATTCTTATTCCAAGATATAAAACAAAGTTTGGAGTATCCAAACACACTAGATTTAAGACGAAAGTGGGCAAAACAGTAAATGACAATTTTTAAGAACTACTCTCCAGGTTCATCATTTGATGAACTCTTTGATGACAATAAAAATATCAGAGAGTATTGGAGAGAAATTTTAAATGATATAGAAACCGCAGGCTTGGAAACACTTCAAGCCAAACAAGAAGAGATTGATTGGCACTTAGAAGATAATGGTGTTACCTATAATACTTATGATGATTTAGATGGACAAGTGAATCGTGCATGGAGCCTTGATCCTATACCTTTTGTTATCTCAGAAAATGAGTGGAGTGAGATAAAAAAAGGTTTAGTACAAAGAGCAAAACTTTTCAACCTTATTTTAAAAGATTTATACTCAGACCAAAAACTTATCAAAGAAAATATAATACCCGCAGAAGTCATTTATGGACATAAAGGATTTGCAACAGAGGTCTATAATTTTGGAAATAAAGAAAACTTCAATCTTTACTTCTATGCCACAGATATAGCTCGTGGGCCTGATGGAAAAATGTGGGTCATAAAAGATAAAACGCAGGCGCCTTCCGGTCTAGGATATGCAATAGAAAACAGACTTACTATGAATGTAATCTCTAAAGACCTCTATCCAAATATAAAAATAAACAGACTCTCTTCTTTTATAGCCGAATTTAAAGAGTCACTCACAAAGCTGACAAATGGAGATATCTCTACTGCTGCCCTTTTAACACCTGGTCCGCATAATGAAACATTTTTTGAGCATGCATACCTAAGTTCTTATTTAGGCATCAATATGGTTCAAGGCGGGGATTTACTCAGTAAAAATGGATCTCTTTGGCTTAAAAGTCTGAGTGGACTTAAAAAAATAAATACTCTTTTAAGAAGGGTTGATGATAGATTTTGTGATCCCCTAGAGCTTAAAAATGATTCACAACTTGGTGTTGCCGGACTTGTTGAGTCCATGCGACAAGACAACCTTAATATGATGAATCCTATTGGTAGCTCTATACTAGAAAATGATGGTTTAAAGCCTTTTATGGAAAAAATCTCTCAGTATTTTCTCAATGAAAAATTAATTCTTCCTCAAATTGCAACATGGTGGTGTGGGCAAGAAAAAGAACTTAAATTTGTACTTAAAAATCTTGAAAAGTTCATCATAAAAAAAATTGACAAAAGCGAAGAAGTAGAAGTATATTTTGCTAAAAATATGTCTCCTTCAGAGCTTGAAAAGCTCAGGAGTATGCTACAAAAAAATCCAAATCAATACGTTGCTCAAGAAGAGGTCGACTTTTCTACTGCTCCTTACTATTTTGATGGAAATATAGAACCTAGAAACGCAGTTATACGAACATTTAGTCTAAAGAAAGATGATAATTACGTTGTTATGAATGGTGGTTTAGTAAGAGTATCAAACATTAAAGATACACTATTGGTGAGTTCAAAAAGCGGAGGTACAAGTAAGGATTTATGGATTCTTGGAGTAGATAGCATGGATGATAGCCCTATTGACTTTCTAACTTCAAAATATGTTCAAACATCTATAGATGAAATACCAACACCAAAAGCTGAAAATCTATTCTGGCTAGGAAGATATTTAGCACGTTCTATCTCTACTACTAGGTTAATTTTGCATGTAATTAAAAAAATTACAAACTTCTATCGTTATGAGGTTGTAACATCAAAAGAATCCCAAAAGATTCTCCAAGATGCTCTGACACATATGACAATGACATACCCTGGATTTATGGATGAAAATAATAAAGAAAATCTAGAGGTATTTCCTATGCAGGAGATAACATCTGTTATAAAAGACCCTATGCGTTCAGGCTCTCTCGCTTTCACTTTTACTATGTTAACATCTGCGAATATAAGCCTCAAAGATTTGCTTACATTCGAACTGTGGAAACTATTTGAAAGAATGCAAAAAGAGTGGTATGAGTTTATTAACAGACCAAACGATCATACTCTTCTTATAGCGAGTGAACTTGATAAGTTTTTAATTTACCAAATGGCTTACAAAGAACTTGTTAGAGAGAGTCTCTTCAAAGAGCAGGGGCTTATTCTTTATGATATTGGTTGCAGAATAGAAAATGCTCTACTTCTAATCTCAAAAGCACGTTCTATGCTATGTCTCAAACTAGACAAATCTGTCGGTAATGATGTTCTAGAAGGTATGTTAAATTCTATAGGCAGTTTTAATGCCTATAGAGCACACTATAAAAGTTCTTTGACACTTAAAAATGTAGTTGATTTTTTAATTTTAAACACACAGTTTCCAAAATCACTCAGATATATAACAGAAGGTCTTTTGCAAGAGTTTAAATCTCTTCCTAAAGCCAATAGTTGTACCTCATCAGAGGCACCTATAATTCAGGCCAAAGATATTTTGACAAATACTACTGTTCAAGATATTCTATACACTAGCGATGAAGATGGTGTTTACGGTAAGCTTGATACTATGCTAGCTGAAATATCAGATCTCTATCTAGAGTGTTCGGATAAATTTTCACACACATATTTTTCACATTATGACGAGTAAAAAATGATATATAATATTTACCATAAAACCGAATTTAGGTACCAAAGCAAAGTTACATTTAGTCATAATATTGCGAGATTAAAGCCTAAAGAAACTCCTTGTCAAAAACTCTTAGAATACACCATGGAAATTACTCCTGATGTGTATGAAACATACGAGTTTACTGATATGTTTGGCAACTCAAATGCACATATGCTAATTAGAAAACCTCACCAATCTTTGAGTGTAATAGGAAAATCTAAGGTAGAAATTTTTCCAGATTTGATTGATAATCATATTGATTTTATTAAAGCCAATAGTATTAATTACAAAAAAGCCCTCATGCGGTTAAATAAGTTTCAGGCAAGCGATCTTGCTGCAAAACAGTTTCTTTTTGAATCAGAACTCATTCCTAACGGCTCACAGGCGATAGCCGATTATGCACTTGAATCATTCCATCCAGATAGAGATCTCTTTGAAGCTACTCACGAATTTATGCAAAGAATTTTTCATGATTTTAAATTTTTATCTGGTTTTAGTGATATAACAACTCCTGTTGAAGAGATATTTGAAGCAAAAAAAGGTGTATGTCAAGATTTCGCTCAGTTTGCAATCTCTGCACTTAGAACAATCGGCTTACCTGCTAAATACATGAGTGGCTATATTGAAACTTTACCTCCCCAAGGTGAGATAAAGTTATTTGGTGTTGATGCTTCTCATGCTTGGTTTAGTGTTTACATTCCAAACGCAGGTTGGATAGACTTTGACCCAACAAACAACCTCATACCAAGGGATCAACATATCCTTTTAGGATCAGGAAGAGACTATAATGACATTTCACCTCTCAAAGGTGTTGTAGTTAGTAGTGGAAATAGTAATTTATCAGTTATGGTAGATGTAAGAAGAGAAGAAGCTCCGACTCCAATACAGAGTCAGAGTCAAAGCCAGTTGTAGAGTTAGAAAAAGATTACTCTACTATTATTTGATGGATTTTTGTATTTACAAGAGTAATTAAATCGGGCTCATCACTAGCTTGTGATTGCGTTTGTTCTGTAGCTTCGTTATCATCAGATAAAACTTGCACAATAGCATCTATCTCTTCCATTACTGTAATTGTGATAGCTTTGTCTTTCTTAAACCTCAAACGAAAATCTGCTTCTTCAACTAATTTACCCATTCGAATAAACAGATCACTCTTATTGTTATGCTCTCTTTTTCCAAGAGCACCCCAAATTTCACTAATTAAAGAGTGGGCATGGTCAATTAGCTTATAGTCAATCTCAACATCATTTTTTGCAAGATTACTAAATAATGCCCGCAATTCTATAATCTCACCAAATGCTTCTGAATCAATTCTGTGACGACAAATAATTGCACTCTCTCTCGCATTTTCCGTAATTTCTTGTATATTTGCACTATGTTCACCCAAAATTGCTTGACGTAAAAAATCAACCGCGTTCTTATATTTTAGTTCAATGTCAAAATTTTTATATAATTTTACGCCAGCATCTTTATCAACATCAATAATCAAATCGTACGCTTTTGATATATTATACAGAGTCTGTTTTGCTCTTTCTAAATTTCTTCCTAACCAATACAGATTTGTCGCTACGTTTGCTGTTACTAATTGCTCTGTCATATTATAACTCCATTACCCATGTATCTTTAAAACCACCACCCTGTGAAGAGTTTACTAGGTAGTTACCTTCTTCGAGTGCATATCTTGTTAATCCACACTGCCAAACTTTTATATCTTCAGCCATCACAACATAAGCTCTAAAGTCTGCTTTACGATTTTGTAATTCTTTTTTTAAATAACATTTCTCATCATAAAACTCTATCAGTTCTTGAGCTATGAAACGTCTAGGATTGGCTTTTATAATTGTCTTTAAATCTTTCATTTGTAACTCAGTCATCTCATGACCAAAAAGAACGCCATAACCACCAGCTTCTGCAACATCTTTTATAACAAGTTTGTCCATATTGTCAAAAATATACTTTCTGTCTTCTTCAAAATAAGGAAGATAAGTAGGTGCATTTTTAAGAATTGGTTCTTCTCCTAGATAATATTTAATCATCTTAGGAACAAAATAGTAAATTCCCTTATCATCAGCAACACCATTTCCTATTGCGTTCATAAGTGCTACATTCCCAGCGAGGTATGCTTCAACAAGACCAGGAACACCTATAAGACTCTCAGGATTAAAAAACTTAGGATCAAGAAATTCATCATCAGTTCTTCTATAAATAGAACCAACACGAATAAGTTTCCCATTATAGTTTTTAAAATATACTTTTTTATCCACAACTTTTAACTCATGAGGACGAACAAGTTGGGCACCTGATTTTTCTGCAAGATAACTATGCTCATAATAAGCTGAATTAAATCTACCAGGAGTTAAGACAACATTAATTCCACCAGTATTAACATAATTCATAGACTCCGAAATAAAAGATGGATAATCTTTTATAGGCTCGATCTTTAAACTTTCAAAAAAATCAGGATAAATTTTTCTGTATGTATCTCTAATTGAAAGAGGGTAGCTTGCACCACTTGGAACACGAAGATTATCTTCTAAGATAACCCATTCATCATCAACAGAATTTTTTACTAAATCAATACCATTAATATGTGCTCTAATCTTTTGTGATGGGGAAAAACCAACAAATTCTTTTAGATATCCGCCAGCTTCTTTAACAAATGTTTCGGGAACAATCCCCTCTTTTACAATTTTTGCATCAGTATAGAGGTCTTCTAAAAAAAGGTTTAAAGCTTTTACTCTTTGCTGTAATCCTTTGTCAATTTTTGCAAATTCTTCTTTTGAAATAATTCGTGGAACAACATCAAAAGGAAGTGATTGTTCTATAAAATTGCCATCTTTATAAAGATTGAAATTAACAGCAAACTTATCCATATAGGCCTTGAACTCATCGACTTTATGCCTATCTTGCTTATTAAATATCTCCCAAAACTTTTCGTGTAGCTCTGTATTCTTTTCTAACAATTGACACCTCCAATAAGTTATATATAGTTGTCTATAATCACCTATTATATCACCCAATTTAATATTTGTATGTTAAATTATGATTAAAATTAGAACATTTATTAATATCTATATATAGTGTGTAAATTATATAGTAAACTATGCATCTCTAAAAATTATAGTTTAAAGTAATGAGAGAAAGGATCTGTATGTTTGAAGTTGAAAGAACTTCCAAAGATGGTGGTTCGGGAGAGATTCGAACTCTCGGTAGATTTGCACCTACACAACCTTTCCAAGGTTGCACCATCGGCCACTCGGACACCGAACCATACTTGAACTTCTTCTAGCTAAGTTCAAAGACGGAATTTTATCCATAAAAGACTTTATTTAGCATAAACTTTTCAACACTAATTTTAGATTCTAAAGATATAATCCTATTTATAATAAATATGAGGATTTTTAGTGTTAAGCATCAGGTCATTTTTACAACTATTAAAAGAGTCATTCAGAGATTTACTACCTATTATTTTAGTAATTATGTTTTTTCAACTAGCAATTATTCAAACCGTTCCCCAAAACTGGTTAAGCACCTCCATAGGTCTTGCTATTGTTGGTGTTGGACTTGCTATTTTTCTTCTTGGTCTTGAAGTTGGTATTTTTCCAGTAGGAGAAGGTTTAGCAAGTGACTTTGCGAGAAAAGGCTCAACAAAATGGATCATGCTTTTTGCATTTATGATTGGTTTTGGTACTACAGTGGCTGAGCCTGCTCTTCTTGTTATTGCAGATAAAGCAGCTGGAATCAGTTCTGGAAGAATTGATGCTTTTGTATTAAGAATGGTTGTTGCGTTTTCCGTTGGTTTTGCTATAGTTATAGGTGTCTGGAGGATTCTAAAAGGTCATCCTATACACTACTATATCATTACCGGTTACATCATGGTTGTTCTGGCTACTGTGTTTGCACCAAAAGAGATTGTTGGTCTTGCGTATGACCTCGGCGGGGTAACAACATCAACAGTAACAGTTCCCCTTGTTGCAGCACTTGGTATTGGTTTAGCCTCAACTATAAAAGATCGTAATCCAGTACTTGACGGATTTGGTCTTATCGCATTTGCTTCACTTACACCAATGATTTTTGTTCAGTTTTACGGCATCTATGTTTATGAGTTTATAGATGCATCTGCAGTGGTTTTACCTGTTGTAGAGCACACTACCTCAACTGCTGCTGCGTTTGACTTTAGTTTACTCACTGTATTAAAGGGAATTTTAGGGGTATCATTTGACGTTTTACCTATTTTAGCAGTAATTTTATTCTTTCAATATGTAATTCTTAAAAAACCTATCAACAATCTCAAACAGGTACTCATAGGTTTTACTTTAGTTATCTTTGGTCTTGATGCATTTATTATAGGTTTAGAAATGGGTTTATTTTCACTTGGTGAAACAATGGCCCTTCAACTTACACAAAACGATAGTAACATTATTATCTACTCTTTTGCATTTGCTATAGGTTTTTCAACTACAATGGCAGAGCCTTCTTTAACTGCAATTGCCAGAAAAGCTAAAGAGATTAGTGATGGTAAAATCAATGACTTCGTATTGCGTCTTTTTGTTGCTCTTGGTGTTGCGATTGGTATCTCTTTGGGTGCATTTAGAATTGTAAATGGCGGAGAAATTGTTTACTACATCATGGCTGGCTATATGTTTGTCATTGTTCTTACTTTTATGGCACCAAAATATATTGTTCCTATTGCATATGACAGCGGGGGAGTAACGACTTCAACTGTTACCGTACCTTTAGTCGCAGCACTAGGCCTTGGTCTTGCTACAAACATACCTGGCCGAGATCCATTAATAGACGGATTTGGTCTGATTGCTTTTGCTTCACTTTTCCCTATGCTTACGGTTATGGTGTATGGAGTTATTACCGAGAGAATGGGTATTAAAGGCGAGCACGAAATAGAAGAAATGCATCTTGGTGAACTGCGTCATGCTATTGAAGATGCAAACGATATGGGTCTCTCAACCGTATATGTTGATGGGGCAGAGAAACGCCACTCCTCATCAATGACATTCTCAGCAGTCCATGTAATAGTACCTCAGGCGAAGGAAGAAGAAGCGCTCATTGCAGCCAAAGAAGCAGGTGCTAGAGGTGTAACTATTATGAATGCACACGGTATGGGTCTTGATGAGATGGATAATTTTTATAATAGACTTCATAGTGATGCTACTGATTCAAATCTAATGTTCGTTGTGCGAACTAGAAATGTTAATAAAATCATTAGAGAAGTAATGGATAAATTAGACATTATAGGTGATGGCGATGGTATAGCTTATGCTTATCCGATTTCCCATGTTAAAGGAATCAGACTAAAAAGTGCGGACTTATAACTCTTTAGTCTAGAAGGTTTTTATAATTATATTTAGACAAATTAATATAATATTTTTTGCCTATAGTAATAATACGATTATCCCTTTGTGCTTCTTTTTTGAATTTTGCTTTAATTTTTATGGATTTTTTTGCAGATACTTTATTATTTTTAAGATATTTTTTCAAAGACATAAGAAGTGGCTTAGAAATCTCTTCACTCTCTATTTCAGCCTCTAAAGCTTCTTCTTCTATTATAGGCTCTTCAAGTTTAGGCTCTTGTTCTTGAGGTAGACTCAGCATAAACTGTGAAGAAATACTAGTAAGTATATTTTTAAGCTGTTCGTCTTTATCTTTGTAAATCTGTTCTATTTTCAGACGCTCTTCTATAAGCATCTGCTCTTTTTGATCCCGTAAGCTTCTTGTTTCACTCTCAAGTTTTTCCACTCTTTCTTGAAGCTTTGCGTTTTGTTCTTCAAGAAGTTTAAAATATCTTGCATCAGTAGGCTGTGTTTTATTTGCTACGGATCTATTTGTAACTCTGTTAGTTTTATTTGCTTCTACAAGAACTAATTTTACACCCTCTTCTACAACTGATTCCAAAGAACCACGTCTAATGCGATTATGAATTGCTTCACGTGATACTCCAAAATGCTCAGCTGCATCTGCAATACTCATTTTACTCATCAAAAGCTCCCTATCTCATATTCTCAAAAACTAAAGGAGCTTCCCATTCACCTTCACGTATCTCTTTCATCACCTTTTGTAAATCATCAAGTTTAGCGCCTTTGACGCGAATATAATCACCCTCTATCTGAGCGTTAACTTTTAATTTCATCTTTTTGATATCTGCAGTGATTTTTTTAGCTTCTTTACTTTCAATATAATCAACAACTTTAAAAGTAGCCTTTCTGTTTCCACCGCTAGAATCTTCCACCTTTAGCTCATCTAATACTTTAGATGAAAGTCCTTGTTTTAAAAACTTGGCAATAACTATATCTTTAAGAGCATCTAACTTGTTATCACTTGAAGCAATTAAAACTAAAGTTTTTGCCTTTTCATTGTGAGTAACTTCATAAGTTGTTCCCTTGAAGTCATAACGATTAGCCACTTCTCTATCAACAAGATTTATTGCGTTTTTAAAATTTTGTGTATCTATTTTTGCTGTAATATCAAACGAGTGTTCTTTTGCCATTTTACTAAAACCCTTTTATAACATTTGGCGTTATTATAACATAACAGTTATGTTATTAAAAAGTCGGGCTTCCATCAAAGCCAAAACCAGTATTGAAACTGTTTGC
>JGI997J19993_1000213_pt1 | contig 19349 bp, 17 predicted proteins | sample Etolagbewater25m_FD_19993 | JGI IMG/M metagenome (IMG submission 19993)
GTAGATGAAATTATAGAACACTTAAAAAATTTAGTAGATGCTCATCCAATTGCTAAATATATAGCTATTTTTGACCATTACGGTCATACTAGTTCAATGGAAGATGGTGTTATAAATGAAGAGATTAAAGATGCTAAAAATTTAATCTTTTGTTTTGGAAAACAACTTCCAACTACAAAAATATTAGCAGTTAGACCAAGAAGTATAGGTATTTGTGAGCTTGAAAACTCTTTTGTTATAGACTTCTTAGAAGTTCCAAATGAGCAACTGCACCAAGTAACAGAGACTTGGACTAAATCAGTTGCAAATAAATAATCTTCACTAAAAAATGAAAATTATTTCATAACTTTTCTTGCGTTTATCGGTTGAACAGGTCTGTTGTTCGCGTGATGAAATAGTTCTAAAAACTCTTTTGTCTGAGCAGCAGATATATGTGAATAATTTTTCATTACCAACCATCTAACGCCTTCAGAACATGGAGGCGTAGTCAATGAACCATTAAATCTATAATATGCTTTGTCTTTTGGCAAAATTGAGTTAATAACTTTTGAAGACAATCCACATGTAGCAGTTTTTCCAGCTTCATGAGGCATTTTTTTCCAGATTTTTTTCAATACAGAATTCTCTTTTCCATCTTCAAACATAACAGCGACAACTGCCAACTTACCATCTTCTGAAGCATGAACAAAGTGAGCTTCAAGTGGGAAATTTTTTCCCTGAATTTGATTTTCACTTGGTGTATGAAAATGAAATTGTTTTAAAGCGAAGTTTATTCCATCAACTGTAATACTGCTTCCGTCTTTTATATTAACCTGAACAGTATGACCATTATTGACAACTTCCAAAGCCCCAGTTTTGTAATCAAATCCGATTTTTTCTAATCCTTTACTCTCGACAGTAACACTTTTTGAGATATTTATTGGTGATTGTGAACTGCCAGCCTTACACATACTATATTTAGAATCTAAATCACCCCAATGTTCTGGACCAGAATGTCCTGTATAACCCCAGTGTGTTGCATGGCTATTAGCCAATAGTGAAGAAGCAAGTAAAAAACTGCTTATTAATACTTTATTGAATCTCATTTTTATCCTTTTTGATATTTTAAACAATAATAACAAAATTATCACTATATTGTATTGAGAATTATAATTTTTTTCTATTTTACAAGTAAGAATGTTACTTAGAAGATTTTATACTTCATTAGTCTTGACATAAGTTATAATTTTTTCTTTTCCTCTGTGCTAGAATAAGAAAAAATAATTTAGGATTCACATGCAAAGAAGAGATTTTTTCAAATTATCACTCGTTGCTTCCACACTTGTGCTTACCTCATCTGCATCAACACTTCTCACTAGAGAGCCCTTAGATTCACAGCAGATTTCAAAAATTGCTTTTCCTGAGAAAAAGCCACTTATAACCTACTCAGATAGACCTCCAATACTTGAAACACCTATTGAAGTATTTACAAAAGCCATAACGCCAAATGATGAGTTTTTTGTCAGGTGGCATATGCCTAGCATTCCTACTCATAAAAACATAGACCTTTACACCATAAATGTGCTCGGTGAGGTTCACAACCCTCTTCTCATCTCTCTCAAAGAATTAAAAAACGACTATGAACAAGTTGAAATAACCGCTGTAATGCAATGTGGTGGAAATTCTCGTTCAGCTTTTGTACCTACAACAAGTGGTATTCAATGGGGTAATGGAGCAATGGGCTGTGCAAAATGGCGTGGAGCAAGACTAAAAGATATTCTAAAAAAAGCAAAGCTTACAAAAGATGCAAGATGGATAGGCCTTAATGGTGATGATAAAGCATCTTTTAATAAGACTGAAAATTTTATGAGAGAATTAGAACTTCATGAGATAGATGATAATGTGATTATAGCATATGAAATGAATGGCGAAGAACTTCCATTTCTTAATGGTTACCCTGTTCGTCTCATTATTCCAGGTTCATATTCAGATAGTTGGGTAAAAATGCTCAATCATATTACTGTTATGAAAGAGTATAAAGCACTTTACTATATGGATACTGCATATAGAATTCCTGACAATGAGTGTGAGTGTGAAACAGCTGATAATCTTTATAAAAAAACGAAACCAATTACGAGTATGAATATAAAATCTGTTATAGCTCACCCTACTTCAAATACAAAAATAAAAGTTAATTCACATATAATAGTAAAAGGTATTGCGTTTGACAGCGGACATGGTATTAAAGAAGTTCTTGTCTCTGTAGATGGCGGAACTAGCTGGCAGACTACTGAGCTTGGCAAAGAGTTATCTCTGTTTGCATTTAGGGAGTTTAACTTTGCGTTTAGACCCAAAGGCAAAGGTGATATTACGCTTATGGTTAAAGCTATCAACAATATCGGTGAAGAACAACCCTTTGCAAAAGATATAGCTTGGAATCACGGTGGATATAAATACAATGGCATTGATAGTGTTACTATCTCTGTAATCTAAGGAAATATGATGCGTAAATTTTTACTTATGATTTTATTGTTTTTAACATCTACTCTTTTGGCTAAGTACACAGAGGAAGTCAAACTTCCAAGTATTACGTTTAAAATGGCTAAAGATGAGAATTTCAAAGTTATGCAGAGAAACTGTCAATGGTGCCACTCTTATGGTTATATCTTGAATCAAGGAAAACAGTCCCGAGAATTTTGGAACAAATCAGTTGTAAAAATGAGAAAAGCCTATAAAGCTCCCATCTCTACTAGGGATGAAAAAATCATAACAGATTACTTATTTAAACACTATGGAAACGGTGAACTTAAATAATGATTTATTAAGTGTTTCTTCTTTTATACCTTACAGCATTACTTAAAGGATTTTCTATCAGTTTTTGCTGATACTCTATCATTTTAAAAAATGGATTTAAAAAGCCTTTAAAACTCTCCTCAGAAATATTTTCAATCTTTAATCTATTTAACTCTTCTAAAACGACTAATGTTGATTCTATAGTTGAGAGATAATTGCTTTGAGGTTGTTCTTTTATCTTGTATTGTGATGTGCTTTTTGTGGTAAAACTCATGTGTGTTAATTTGTTCAGGTTTTGACTTAAGGTAAATATCTTTTTTGTACAGGCCCAAGTTGAGTCTATCAAAAATATAGCTATCGGTTTGCTAGTTTTATCTTCTAAACTAGGATGATTCTCACTTAAATTTACTGCGTTTACAGAGGGGAAAAGTATATAACTCTCATGTGTAGCTATTATTTCATTGATACGCTTATGTTTTGAAAAGTCTATACCTATAAAAACTTCAGAGTTACTAAGGCTTAAATGAGTAAAAAAACCTGTATTGTTTTTTACTTTTTTAAACTCTTTTGGATGCATTAAAATGACAAACTTTGTATCTGTGTCGATTGCGTTTATATACTTACACATACAAGAACTTTTAGGTCGAAAGCAACTATAACATTTTTCTCTATCACCATATATCGTCACTAAACTAAATCTCTTCTACACAATGCACGTAATATTAAGTTTTTCATGCCAAATTATACTACAATTACACCATGAATAAAGAAAACACTTACGACCTTATAGTTATTGGTACAGGTGCTGCGGGAATGATATCTGCTATAGTTGCAGCAAGGTCTAAACGCAGTGTACTCATTTTAGAAAAACTGCCAAACATAGCCTCAAAGCTAAAAGCAACCGGCGGTGGTCGTTGTAACCTTACAAATACACTCCCAAATGAAGAGTTTATGTCCCGTTTTGGTAGAGATGGTCGCTTTATGCAAGATGCTTTGTCTGCTTTTGATCATAAAGATTTAGTCTCTTTTTTAGAAGGTATTGGCGTTGCTACTCATGCACCAGACGGATTTAGAATCTTTCCAACTTCACATAGTTCCGCCACTATAATTTCTGCTTTAGAAAATGAGCTCTTAAGAGTGGGCGCTACTCTGATATGCTCACAAAAAGTTCAAGAGATAACTCATAATAAAAATCAGATAACAGGTGTGAAAACGCAAGATAATACATATCTAGCTCCAAGTGTCATAGTAGCAACCGGAGGACTTGGCTACCCGATTCTGGGAGCCGAAGGTGATGGCTACACAATGGCAAAAGAGCTTGGTCATAAAGTGACTGACTTACATCCTGCTATGATGCCTCTTAAAACAAAAGAGCGCTGGGGAGCGAATTGTCGAGCTGATACTATTGCTAAAGTTGAACTCAAAGTTGATTTAAAAAAGCATAAAAAACTTCGGGCAAAAGGTGATTTGATTTTTACCAAGAATGGCATACGGGGCCCTGTTGTTTTAGACTTTGCAAGAGAAGTAACGCCTCTGTTGGAAAAATACGGTGAAGTACCACTTCTGCTAAACCTTACAAAAGGAATGAATGAAGAGCAGATATCTCAACATATAAAAAATGAAGTATCTAAAAATCCTGATGCTACTATGCTCGAACATATAAGTACCCTGCTTCCATCTGCTCTCTCGAATGAGTTATGTCTACTTGCAGGTATAAATCCAAACGACAAACACAACAAAATAAGCGGTGCATCGCGTGCAAAACTTATGCAACTTCTAACATGGACTCCACTGACAGTCACAGGACACGATGGTTTTAAAATGGCAATGATAACAAGAGGTGGTATAAACCTCAAAGAGATAAATCCAAAAACAATGCAGAGTAAACTCATAAATGGCTTGTACTTTTGTGGAGAGATCATGAACCTTGATGGTCCATGCGGTGGCTATAATCTTCAATGGTCTTTTGCTTCTGGAAACTTAGCAGGAAAACTTCAATTATAATTTTTATTTATATTTATTTGTGCTAGAATGCTTATAGCAAGGAGTAAATATTGAAAATACTTTTCTCATTTTTCATTTTTTTTATAATTCTTTTTTCCATCTTATTATTTACGCAGTATAGTGAATATCAAAATGACAAAACCACACTTCACACAAGCAAGCTTCAAGATATTGCTAATCTTTACGAGAGTGCTATTTCCGCATATAGAATTAACGCAAAGTCTATGTTTTACAATATCGTTATGCAAGAAGAAGTACTCTCAATAATGAGACAACTGCCAAATGCTTCAGAGGAAAAAATAACAAAACTTCATTATGAACTCCATGATCTTTTAAAAGAACGTTACCAAAATTTAAAATCAAAGCTCGATTTACGACAACTTCATTTTCATCAGAGTGATGGTCGTAGTTTTTTACGTATGCATCGCCCTGATAAATTTGGAGACCCTCTATTTGATATACGTTACTCTGTAAAAATTGCAAATGTAGAAAAAATATTTACCGAAGGTTTTGAAGAGGGACGAATATTTAATGGCTATCGTTATGTTTTTCCTATAATAGAAAATGGAAATCATTATGGTAGTGTTGAAATTAGTATATCTATAAACGCAATTATCAAACATCTTAATCATATATATCGTGAAAAAGCTTTTTATTTTATGATAGATAAAAACGTTATCAATAAAAAAGTATTTATATCTGAAAAATCCAATTACTTAGCTTCTCTTTTGCATAAAGATTTTGTTGTTGACCAAGAAGTCCGTTCAATGTTTTTAAAAAAATATGAGTCTTGTCTGAATATTCTTGCAAAAAATTCTTCCCTTCAAAAAAGGATAAAGAATTATGACTCTTTAGTTACGGAAGGAACCATTTGTGGAGAAAATATACTTGTTTCATTTATGCCAATAATGAACTTACGACATCATAATGTTGCCTATTTAATTGTTTTTGAAACTGATGATAAAATTGTCATCACAAAACATGCCTTTATCTATAAAATTATCTTTGGAACAACACTGCTTTTAATTGTCCTTTTCATAATATACTACTATCTTAAACGAAGTGAAGAGAGCAAAAAAGAATCATTAAAGCTTGACAAACTTGTTAAAGATAAAACTAAAGAATTAGAACTTATACAAGATAAAGAATTAGAAAATTATAGAAATATTATTTTAGCTCTTGTTAACTTAACAGAAGAGAGAGACACATATACCGCTGGACATACCAGAAGAGTTGCTACGTATGCAAAACTTCTTGCGACATCTATGGGTTTTAGCAAAGAAGATTTAGATAATATCTATGATGCAGCTATCCTCCATGATATTGGAAAAATTGTAACTCCAGACAGTGTACTTTTAAAACCAGGAGCACTCACACCTCGCGAATATAAAATCATCCAAGAACATGTAGTCGTGAGTGAATCAATCTTACGAAATATTAACTTCCCTGAAAACATTATTAACATTGTCAAACACCACCATGAACGTTTTGATGGTAGTGGCTATCCTAAGGGAATAAGAAATAATGAAATGCCTATGCTAGCACGTATTCTTGCTGTAGCAGACACTTTTGATGCAATGACTACAAATCGAATATATAAACCAAGAAAAAGCATTACAGTATCACTTAAGGAACTTAATTCCCTCTCAGGTATTCTTTATGATCCCCTTGTTATCAAACATGCACTTAGAGTCTTTAAAGATATTAATATAGATATAGGTATTACACAACTTCCAACTAGTGTGATAGAACAAGAGCGTTTATCACACTACTTTAAAGATCCCCTCACGAATCTTTATAATATGCAGTATTTAAACCTTATTTTAGACTATGGAATAAATAAAGAATATTATCAATATATTTATGTTTTAGCATTAAAAGATTTCTCAAAACTTAACCATGATCTTGGATGGGAAATTGGAAACAAAATACTTATTGAGTTTTCAAGCTATCTTGAAACAACTTGTGGGGAAGCACTTTTATTTAGAATTTACGGGGATGATTTTGTCATTTTATCCCAAAAGAAACTCGATATTCATAGTGAAAAAATTACACAACAGTTTGAGAAAAAAACAAATTTTCTAATAACGATAGAGTTAATTCAATATATTTTAAAAAATGAAGATGACAGAAAAAAATTTATAAAGCAGATAACAGATGCCATAGGCTAGTTATCTAAAAATATCCACTTCCACAAGGAAGAGAAGATATTAAAGCTTCTCATAAAAATACCGAATAGAGGCAAAACCATAAGCCTTAGTTTCTTCTATCTGCTTTATCTGCTCCTCTTTTACTATTCCACCAAGTGCAAAAACTTTTACACGGCACTTCTTTAGTAACTCTTTTAAATCATCAATACCTTTAGGTTTGCCTTTGCCCGGAGATGTAAATATAGGACTGTATGTAACATAATCAGCACCAAGTTTCTCTGCGTTTAGTACTTCATCATGGGTATGTGTACTTACAATAACTTCAAGTCCTAATGATTTAGCATATTTTATTGTATCAAACTGTGTAGATGTGAGATGAACCCCTACTGCCTTTAACTCTTTTGCCAAATCTGCATCTCTGTGAATAAAACTCTTTATAGTCTCAAACTCATTACAAACCTCTACAAAATGTTTGGCTTGAAGTTCATAGTCTGGATTTGATTTATCACGGTAAAGTGCATACTCTGGCATACATTTTTCAAACTGTTGAAATAAAATATTTCTAAATACAGCCGGAATATCCGTGTAAAAATCTTTTGATGTTATGAGATATTTACGCATCACTATCTAAGAAGTGGATTACTTGAAGGAGTTTTTTTAGTAAAATCAACTCTTTGTGCTTCTATATCATCTCTATATCTTACAGCCATTTCATTAATATGATACTCTAATCTATTTAAAAGGTATAACTCAGCAGCAGAATATTTTGATTTTGCTTCTTTTATATACTCTTGTAAAAATGCTAATTTATCTAAATCATCCTCAAATTCTATACTTTTAACAATGGCCATTATCTCATCATATTCATCAGAACAAGCCTCTAAAAAGTCATATGAAAGATCCATAGTTTTCATAGTCTCTAAAGCTTTTGAAAACGCAAAGTGATTGTAAAGTAAACAACCCACAAAGTACTCTACATCCGAGCTTTCAAACTCAGAATATTGTTTATCTTCATCTTCAAAATGTTTATGCCAAATTGTTAAAATTTTTTCTAGTTTTACGTCCATTGTTCTTCTCATTTATTAATATGTTTGTATTATACACAAAGAGTTTTAATGATATATATCATTGTAAATTATAAGTATATTTGTTAATATATACTATGGAAAATGATAACTTAGATACTAAACTTAACAAACGTGAAAAATACAAGGCTCGGCTTCGCCCATACGACTACTTCCAAGAGTTTGAATCTTTAGACTTCGAAAACTTAGGAGAAGGGGACCGCTTTTATCTTCAAGACTTTGGTATTTTTAACACTGATTTTTTAGAAGATGAATTTACAATGAGACTCCGTGTTGCAGGAGGAAGATTAAGTTCTGAACAGTTTATTCTTGTAGCTAATGTTGTTGAAACATATGACTTAACTATGGTTCTCACCGCTCGTGGAGGAATACAGCTTCATGATCTTGAAGCTGATAATATTTTAGAAATATGGAAAGCACTCAATACACAGGGCTTAAGTACTTGGCAAAGTCTTGGTGATAACATACGAAATATAGTCTCAGATCCATTTGATGGATGTGGTAAATATTCTAAAATCGAAACGTATCCCATCATCGCACAAATGCAAGAGTTTATACTTAAAAACCCACGTTATTTAGGCATGCTCCCAAGACGTGTATCTATTGGAATATCTGGTAACAGTGCAAATGTTGTTTCATTTTTTGCCAATGATATATATTTTGCTTTGGCACAAAAAGATGGAATTTACGGCTTTAATGTTTTTATGGGCGGGAAAAATACCAACACAGCTCAAGATGCCGACATCTTTTTAAAAGAGAGTGAGGTTTTTGATTTTTTCAAAGCCTTTGTTGAAGCATTCTATCTTCATGGTTCTCGTTATTCTCGTTCTAAAACGCGTCTTGTTTATCTCATAGAAGATATTGGTATGGATGGGTTAAAAGCACATATTCAAACTGAGTATAAAAAAGAGTTCCAAGGTGCCGGAGAATTACTACTAGAAAAAGTCTCATTTTCTCAATACGAAGAGTTGAAAGACGGAACTTACTCTTTTTGTTATCACACAGATTTTGCACGTATAGATTCAGATGAGATAAGAGAGCTGGCAAATTTTGCAAGCGCTAATAATTTAGAAATTCGTATAGGAATAGATCAAAATATATATCTGCTTGGACTCAAAGAAAAATCAGTTCCATTTACTTCACTTAAAAAGAGTTCAACAGTTGTTGCTTGTGCTGGAAACTTATGTCCTTATGCTGTTTGGAGCATTAAAGATGAAACATCTTACATTCCACTAGATAAGATTGATGAACATCAGATTCAAGTAGGCTTCTCAGGTTGTGCAAAAGGGTGTGGACGTCACTTTCATACAGATATTGGTCTCATAGGTTTAAAAACAAATAACTTTGGAGATACTGATGGAGGTGCAAGAATTTTTCTTGGAGCCATCCACACACAAGGTGCAACAACAGGTAGAATGATTTTTTCAATGGTTCCTTTTGTGCATCTAAACGCAACGCTCTCTTTGATTATTGAGCTTTATGAAAAAAGTGGCTATAAAGATTTTGAAGAGTACGCATATAATGTACTCAATAAGTTTTCAGAAGAATTCCTTGCCTTATGGTATTTGGCAAATCTTGAGACGAAACAGTCTCTAGAGTTAAAAGTAGATAATAATCCTCCCCTTGATTCAGCTGAGAGTTTTGAGTTTGAAAAAAATCTTTTGTTGGGTAATTTTAAAGATTTAGAATCCCTGCAAGATATAGATAACAAATTTTTTGATACAGTCAGTAGACTTGTTAAAAAATTATGGACAGTAGAGGGTAAAGACCCTAACTATAAACCACCAATCGAAAGAAATAAGTTTAGATAATTGTCTTATGAACTAGACCCTAAATCAAGTTTAGGGTGACGACTTATTCAGGTATTTTGGGTCTAGTTTATCATTTAAAAAAGAGTTCACTTTTCTTTTAGTTATGATATACTAAATTCATGATTAATCTCGCAGGCAATTCAAAACAACTCGATATTATCCTCCCAAACACCAACAAAGCTTTAGCTGAAGTTATCAAAAACGCAACTCCAAAAGAGTTACAGATACTCTCTCAAAGTAAAGACATTAAGTCCATTTTAAATGCCCTTTTAACACAATCTTCACAAAACACTAACAACGACAAGACTCTTATATATTTACTTAAAAATAATCCTACTCTCAAGAGTTTAGGTTCAGCCTCAAACACTATAAAAGATTTACTAAACGCAGTAAAATTAGAAAAAAGTCCACTACCGATAGAAACAACACTCAAAAACTTTCTAACAAATATCAAAGATTTAAGTGATTCGGCCTTAAAACAGAAGTTTGAAAACTCTGGTATTTTTCTTGAATCAAAACTCAAAAATGCCAATGCTCAAAATGTTAAAGATATCATCTCTAATGATTTGAAATCTGTACTGCTCAAGGCTTCTGAGGAGATAAACCAGTCGACTCATCCAAATAAGATCGAAATATTAAAACAAGTTGATAAACTGCTACTTCAAATAGACTACCATCAACTTCTCTCTCATCTCTCAAATGCATCATCGCTTTATGTTCCCTTTTCATGGGAACAGCTACAAGAGGGACATATCAATATTAAAAAAGAGAAAGAGGAGAAGTTTTACTGTGATATAGACTTACAGTTAAAGAAGTACGGAGAGCTAAACTTAAAACTTGTTCTTTATGAAAACAAGCAATTAAATATTCATATTTACTCTAATAACATAGAGTTAAAAGAAAAAATAAAAGACAATATCAGTTCTCTGCGTTCAGCCTTAATAGAAAATCACATTACTCCCAGAGAAATACGTTTTTTTGATTTAACAAAAGAAGAAAAAACCTCTCCTTATGAAGATAACTCTACTAAAATAAATATGGGCTTTGAGGTAAAAGTATGAAACAAAAAGCCGCAGCACTCAGATATAATGATAAAAAAGAGAAAGCTCCTAGAGTTGTTGCCAAGGGAGAGGGAGAAGCTGCAAAAAATATCATAAAAATTGCAGAGTTAAACAATCTTCCAATAAAAAAAGATGAAGATCTCATAGAACTACTCTCAAAAGTAGAACTTGACAGAGAGGTTCCAGAGGCTTTATATAAAGCTGTTGCGGAAGTTTTTAGTTTTATTTATAAAACTACAAATAAAGCCTAGTACTTAACCCATAGGATATAAAATCTCATTATGCACTGCGTCACAAGCCTTTAAAACTTCATCACTCAATTCTAAATCCATTGCCGCTAAAGTTGCATCAAGTTGTTTAGGTGAAGTAGCTCCTATGATAGTTGAAGCCACAAAACTAAACTGTTTTGACCAAGCTGTAGCCATTGTTACAGGATGAAGTCCAGCTTCATTTGCAATTTTAAGGTATTTTTGTACGGAAGCTAAACATCTATCATTAGCAAATCTATCAGCCATGAGACGTTGACGTTTATCAGTGGAGTGTATATAACTTGCAAAACGTCCCTCTGTATTGTTTGGCTGATTGTATTTTCCACTTAAAACGCCACCCGCTAAAGGAGAATATGGAAGCAGTGAGACTTGCTCTTTTTTACAAAGAGTTCCAAGTTCATCTAAAAAACGTCTGTTTAAAAGTGAGAAATTATTTTGAATAGATTCAAATCTTGCATAGCCTTTAAACTCTGACGTCATCAATGCTTTAGAAGTTCCGTAAGCTGTATCATTTGATGTTCCAATGTATCGAACCTTTCCACTCTGAACAAGTCTATCAAAGGCTTTTAAACTCTCTTCTATCGGCACAACTGTATCTGGCCAGTGCATCTGATACAGATCAATATAATCAGTATCAAGTCTTTTTAAACTTCCTTCAATAGCACGCTCAATATGAAAACTATCAATAGCAGTCATACCGTGACGAATAGGAGGAACAAACCAGCCATTTGCAGCACCGGCAACTTTACTTGCAAGAATAATACTCTCACGAGGTTTTGTCTTTAACCAACGCCCCACTATCTCTTCTGTTAAACCAGCTAATTTTCCAGATGGCGGCACAGGATAAAGTTCAGCAGTATCATAAAAATTCACTCCTGCCTCATAAGCCTTATCCATAATCTCAAAAGCAACTTTTTCATCTGGTGTTTGCGTACCAAAAGTCATAGTACCCATACAAATAGGACTTACTCTTAAACCTGTTTTTCCTATATATCTATATTTCATAATAAACGTACCTCTAATAAAAATCAGTTATAATATTTTAACATTCTACACAAATGAGATAAATGCACACTGACTTAACAACCGGTTCGATAAAAGATCACCTTATCAAACTCTCTATTCCTGCCATTACAGGTTACTTTTTCCACACAATATATAATGTTACAGATACTTACTTTGCCGGAATAATTTCTACAGAAGCACTTGCTGCACTCTCACTCTCTGCATCTATATTTTTTATGCTTTTAGCCATTGCTATCGGTATGAGTGAAGCACTTACTTCTCTTGTGGGAAATGCTCTTGGCAAAAAAGAGACACAACAAGCACAACATATATCTCTCAATGGCATTGTCTTTGGAGCTATTTTATCAATCATTTTAACTATTTTTGGCGTTATATTCACACCTTACTTGATAAATCTACTTGGAGATCCAATATATACAGCAACAACCCTAGAATATATCAACATTATTTTATTTGCAACTATATTTTTTATAGCTTCGTTCTTTTTTAACTCACTACTAAACGCAACTGGTGATACAGTTTCTTTTAGAAATGTACTCATTTTTACAGCACTTTTAAATATAGTTCTCAATTATATTCTTGTTGTATCTTTTCATATGGGTGTTCAGGGGATTGCGCTTTCAACTATTTTTTCAGAGTTTATTACAATGGCATACCTGTTTTATAAGCTCAAAAAGACAAAACTTTATTCTGGATTTAATAATTATACTTTTGATATAAAAATTATAAAAGAGTTACTAAAACAAGGCTTTCCACCAAGTATGAATATGTTTCTTATGGCGTTTGGAATGTACCTCATTACTTACTATGTAGCACCTTACGGAAAAGAAGCGGTCGCTGCCTTTGGTATAGGAATGAGGATTGAGCAGATATTTTTAATGCCTGTTGTCGGTTTAGGCATCGCAACACTTGCTATTGTTTCTCAAAACAATGGAGCAAAAGAGTACAAACGCATAAAACCAACTGTTGATTTTGCCATAAAGCTTGGATTTTTTATTAGTGCTTTGGGTGTGGTTTCATTTTTTATTTTTGGAAATTTTTATGCCTCTTTACTTACAAGTGATTCTTTAGTTGTCAAAGAAACGGCTCTGTATCTTCGTATATGTGGTTTTGGATTTTTTGGATTTGTTTTGATTTTTGTCTATATTTCAATGCTTCAGGGAATTGCAAAACCAGGGGTTATTTTCCCAGTAAGCCTCTATAGACAGATTATAGCACCTGTTATACTTTTTAGTCTATTTAGTACTTTAGAATTAAGTATATATTCTATTTGGATAGGACTTGTTACTATTATATTTTCTTCTGCCCTGTACCTTTGGTGGTACTCTACAAAAAGATTGGAGGAACTACTTTAGTTCACCCCAATTATCGCCAATATTCATACTCGCTTTGAGTGGAATATTGAGTTGCATAATCTCTTCCATAATCTCTTGAAAATACTTGCCTAAAGCTTCTGCTTCATCTGCGTTTACTTCAAAAATAAGTTCATCATGAATCTGTAAAAGCATTTTAGCATTGAGATTTTCTTTTTGTATCACCTTATGAATTTTATTCATAGAAAGTTTAATCAAGTCAGATGCACTTCCCTGAAATACAGAGTTTACAGACTCTCTATCATAGGCAGCTTTAAACATAGGCGTTGCATTTTCATAGTCAAAATAACGACGACGTTTGAGAAGTGTTTCAACATAACCATACTCTTTTGACCTCTCTACAATTGAGCGGAAATATCTCTTTACAGTAGGAAAAGACTCAAAGTATTTCTCAATAATATCTTTTGCTTCTTTTGTTGTAATCCCTAAAGTTTCTGAGAGTTTTTTCTGTCCCATTCCGTACAAAAGTCCGAAGTTGACAGTTTTTGCAATACTGCGTTTTGCGGCTGCTTCTTCTTCTCCAAAAAGAGCTATTGCTGTTTGCAAGTGAATATCTTTATCTTGTTTAAAGGCATCAACTAAAACTTTATCTTGAGAAAAGTGAGCAAGTAAACGCAACTCTATTTGTGAGTAATCTATACCTATAAGTTTTTTACCTTCAGGAGCTACAAAAGCCTCACGAATTTTAAGACCAAGTTTACTTCTTGCGGGAATATTTTGCAGGTTTGGATTTTTAGAGCTTAAACGACCTGTTGCTGTCCCTGTTTGTACAAAAGATGTATGAATACGGCCATTTTTATCCTCTTTACTCAATTTTAAGAGAGGTTCTATATAGGTCGAATAGAGCTTATACACTTCACGGTATTCCAAAAGTTTAGGAATAATATCGTGCTTGCCAACTAAGCCACTTAAAACTTTTTCATCCGTTGAGTACCCTGTTTTAGTTTTTTTCCCAACAGGAAGAGCGAGTGTCTCAAAAAGAATTACTCCTAACTGTTTTGTTGAGTTGATATTAAACTCACTTCCAGCAAGCTCATAAATATTTTTCGTAAGTTCAACAAGAGTCTCTTTTACTTCTACTAAAAACTCTTCTAAAAATGTGCTATCAACTTGAATACCCTCTTGCTCCATTGTTAAAAGCGTATGAATAAAAGGAACTTCAACATCCATTGACTCTTTAATAAGATGCGCGGCATCTTGTAACTCTAACTTTTGTAAAAATAGATTATAAAGCTTGAGAGTTATAAACGCATCTTCGGCTGCATATTTACAAGCATCTTCAAGTTCAACACTTGCAAATGTTTCACCTTTTTTTACTGTATCCTTAAACGCAACCATAGTATGGTTTAAAAGCTTATCTGAGAGTTTATCAAGGCTTAAGGCACTCTCAGGATTAATTAACCAAGCCAATATCATAGAATCTGAATAAATCTTTAAGGAGTAATCATTTAAAAATTTAGTTACAAAATGCATATCGAACTTAATATTATGCCCAACTACATTATGTTTAAAGATCTCTTTAATGGCACTCTTGGCAAGCTCAGGAGTTATCTGATCTGCCACACCTAAATAAAAATGTGCAAAGGGAACATAGTACGCTTCACCTTCATCAAAACAGAAACTAAAACCGACTAATTTATCTTTTTCATAATCAAGTCCTGTTGTCTCCGTATCAAACGCAACTACCTCATAATTTTCTATATCGGCTAAAACTTCTTTTAATTTTTTCTCATCAGTAATTAAAGTTGCTTTAAAATCAATATTTGTATTTTCCTGAAGCTCCTGAACTTCTACTCTTTTAATTGCTTCTTTTTTTTCATCATCACTCACCATATTTTTAGCATGTAAAACACGGAGTACTGCATTTTGTTCATACTTTACAAGTTCATCATAAATGTTTAAAAAAGGATGTTCAACATCCATTGTGTACTCTTCAAAATCTATCTCATCAAAGACATCATCACGTAATGTTACAAGTTGTTTTGACATATAAGCTTGTTCTTTTGAGGCTATAAGTTTCTTTTGGTTTGCACCCTTAATCTTTTCAACATTTGCATAAATATTATCGAGTGTTCCATACTCTTTTAAAAGTTTTTCAGCTCCAACTTTTCCTATACCTTTAACACCAGGAACATTATCAGCGCTATCACCAAGTATAGACTGATAATCTATGAACTGCTTGGGAGTAACACCATATTTAAGAAAACAAGCATCTTCATTTACACTCTTGCGTTTAATAGCATCTACAATTACAGTATGGTTATCATCAATGAGCTGATAAAGATCTTTATCATGAGAGACTACACGCACGTTATAGCCCTTCTCTCTTGCGTGACGAGTAACAGTTGCTATCATATCATCAGCTTCATATCCTACTTCACCAAGAGTTTTATATCCCATCTTATCGATCCACTCAATTGCCACTGGAAGTTGCATAGTAAGTTCTGGAGGAGGAGCTGAACGGTTTGCTTTATAATTAGGATCTATCTCATTTCGAAATGTAGGACCTTTTGTATCTATAGCAAAGATAAGATAGTCACTATCATGCTCTCTTTGAAGCGTTGATATGAAATTTGTAAAGCCTGTTAAAAGCCCTGTAGGAAAACCATCTTTATTTTTTAAATGTTGGGGAAGTGCATAAAAACTACGGAAAAAAAAACCGAAAGTATCAATAACAGTAACGGTTTTACTCATTATTACCCTCTAGTATTTCCAGCATATCATCAACACTGTCTTCTAATAATTCATATTCATAACCAGCATCTCTTGCCTTTTTAAGACCATAATTTATTGATTGTTCTGCATATGGTTTATTGATTGGAATAATTGTTTTAATGATATGCAGTGCAGTAGACAATTCTCTTACCTCTATTGGGGCAGCAGCTGGATTGTCCGCATATTTAATCATGTTAATAAACTCTTCATCAAAACCCCAATGACTGAAAACTTCGGCAGTTACTTCTGAACTCGTTACATCCACATAAGATTTTTCAACCATTGCAAGGTTACTTGATGTTTCAACTTCAGAAGAAAAACTAATCGTCTCATCTTCTTCAATAATATCACTAGCAATAAGAATTTTACCTGTCTCTTGTAAAAACGCAGCCAAATATAATTTTTCAGCTTTTTGTTTATCAATTTTTTTATACCAATTCAGAATTAAAGAGGCTTGAAGTGACGAAATTTCTGCAAATTTTTCACTTGTAATTCCATAGGGTTTCATATCTACATTTAGAAGTTTTCTGATTGAATTACCTAAAGCTATAGAACGTGTCATACTCATTCCAAAGAGGCTAACTGCCTGCTCAACATTTCTAATCTCACGTGCAAATGAGTAAAGAGGCGAATTTGCTGCTTTTAAAAGGTTTGCAACAATCATCGGATCGGGTTCAATAGCTTTGGCTAAATCAGAAATTCCGGACTCTTCATCTGCATACACTCTGTTTATATCAGCAATTGTTTTTGAGAGAGGTGGAAGAGATTTTATACTATCTATAATCGAACTTTTCAAAGTGATGCCTTTTTTTTGTTTTATTATATCTTAGTAATTATTATATATTACTAATGAATTTCTTTTCCTATGATGAACTCTTTAAATTCAACCCATAAAAAGTGGAACAACAAAGAAAATTATTAAGATTTGATTTTTCTTGCTCTTTTATAAAATAGCTTTTGAGTAGATATTTCATTTGCTATTTGGGTCTTATTTAAAATATGTTCACTTAAACTCTTTGCTAAAAAAGGGGCAAAAACAAAACCTCTTGAACCGAGTGCATTGATGATATATGCGTTTGGATGATACTTAAGTAAATTTTGAGGGATTTTTGTTCCATTTTTTATAGATGGATACTCTTTTAAAGAGGCTTCATTATCTACTATTTTACCTATAACAGGAAAATAACTTTTAATACTTGCTCTTGCACCTTTGTAAGTTTTTAAGACTTTTAAATCTTCTAATTTTATGAGTTCTTTAGCTTGAGTCAAAAGAGTCTGTATCTGTTCTTGTTCTTTATCTACATAAAAAAAGCATTTTGAACACGTTGTTGTACATTCTGTTGTAGCTCCATCATGTCTTTCATGCGTCGCACCTATAGCGACTATACCATTTTCTTTAGTAGTAGATATAGATATAGATTTATGGATATTAAAAGGTACTTTTGTTGACGTTTTGGCATCAATCCTTAATCCAAAGATAGGAGATATCTCTACATATGGATGTTCAAGGAGTGCTTTACTTACGCCTTGTGCCAAAATAATATTTTTGGCTTTGATATCTCCAACCATATAAACATCATCTTTAAACGATAACTCTTTTATATCTTTGAGAAAAAAATCACACTTCTCAATCATTTTGTGACAAATACTTAAGGGATTTATTACTGCTGCATTTTTATAAAAATATCCATCTATCTCAGTAAAATCTTGTGAAATCTTTTTTAGTTTTTTATTATCAAAATACTCATAGTCTATACTGTTATCTTCAAGTTTTTCTTTTGTAAAGTTATGATTAGCAACTCTTAAAACACCTCTTTTTGTAATAGATTCAGGAGTGAGTTTTTCATAAAAATCTATAGAGAAATTCAATGCTTCATTTACAAAAGAGTTGTATGTATTTCTTTTTCCAGGAAGTGGTGACAAGAAAGCACCAGCGACTCCGCTTGCCCCTCCAGCAACTCCTTCTCTATCTACTATAGCTACCTTTTTACCACTCTTTTGTAAAAAATAAGCTACGCTGCATCCTGCAGAACCAGCACCTACCACTAAAAAATCATACATTTTAAAATTCCAACTCTTCTGCTATTTATAAAAATTTAATGACAATCTCGCAAAGTTTTTTGCGGATTGGAAATATACTCATAACCATTATAAATTGTATATGTACCATATAAAATAACTGCAATAGAAGACAAACTCACCATCATATTTCGAAAACTTGTAGCAGAAGCCAAAGAGGATAAAAAACCAATTCCAAACATTGCAGGAATTGTACTAATACCAAAAATAAACATTACTAAAGCTCCATAAAGAGGATCGGCTGTACTAGCTGCCGTAATAGCAAAGAAGTACACAAAACCACAAGGGAGTAAACCATTCAGCATTCCCAAAATAAAAAAACTGAGATTTGATTTTGAGTTTAAAACAGATTTAAAAGCATTTTTATAAATTGACGAAGAAGAAAAAGAGTGTTCAATCAAAGTAAGAAATTTTATTTTACCCATTAGTGAAAGCCCTGCGAGTATCATAACAACTCCTGCAAAAATCAAAAGCCCACCATTAGCATTATTACTAAACAAGACCACTCCACCAAGTGCTCCGAACATAGCCCCTAAAATAGAGTATGTTAATACCCTACCAAAAGAGTAAAGAAGATGGGCTACACTTTGGGAGACTTTAGAGCTTTTTGGATCAATTTTTATAGTAGAATACGCAACAACAATACCACCGCACATTCCTATACAGTGCCCAAAAGAGCCTAAGAATGCGATTGAGATTATTGTTATTATATTTACTGTTTCCACTACTGTCCTAAAAGTTGTTTTCTAATCTGGGGATTATTTAGTGTTTCGCCTCTTAACACTCTAAGAGCCATTGTTTTATAATCCACCATTTTAGCAGATTTTTTCTCATATGCACCAAAACCGTAACCCATTGGTGTAATATCTGTAAGAGAGTAATAAGCAATTTTTGCGTTTATCCACTTTTTGGCATCTTTTGCCATGACCCAAATGACTACATCATCTTTGAAACTTTTATCTTTTAACCAGTTAACAAAACCACCATGATCATGAAAAAACCAT
>JGI997J19993_1000215_pt1 | contig 19142 bp, 16 predicted proteins | sample Etolagbewater25m_FD_19993 | JGI IMG/M metagenome (IMG submission 19993)
ACCCTTTTATAACATTTGGCGTTATTATAACATAACAGTTATGTTATTAAAAAGTCGGGCTTCCATCAAAGCCAAAACCAGTATTGAAACTGTTTGCGAAACTTGGATCAGTGTAACCTGCCATTGCAGATTTTGAACGAAGTTTTTCTATATCTGATTTACTTGAAATATTTTGAGGACAAACTAATGTACATTCATTGCATAAAGTACAATCCCAAACGCCATTAGTCTGAATAGTATCTATCTTCTCTTTCTCATCCTCTTCACGTACATCACTAACATATTTCCAGACTCTCGTTAAGGAAAACGGACCTAGAAACTCCTCGTTGACTGCATAGACAGGACAAGCACTATAACATGCACCACAAAGAATACAATCACTTTGAACTTCGTTTATTTTCTCATCATCCTGAGCAACTGCAATACTTTTGCTAATTGTCTTTTGCCAAGCTTTTGCTTTTGCATTAAACGCATATGCCTTGTTCATATCAACAACCAAGTCACGAATAATAGGAACATTTTTCAAAGGTTCTACTCTATCTCCATCTTGAAGCTTATAAGAACAGGCTAATACTTCTTTGCCATTTACTCGCATAGAACAACTACCACAAACGCTACTTCTACATCCACTTGAAAATGCCAAGCTCTTATCCTGTTTCGTCTTTATCTCTTTTAAAACTTCAAGAAGCGTTCTCTCAGCTATATTCACTTCATATTCTACAAATTTATCTTCTCTTTTTACACTTATTTTCATCTTACTACTCCGCCATAAAGTGAGCACCACAACTCACATCTCTCTTGAGTGCAGAACTCGCAACTTCTTCACAGATATCTAACATATTTTGAAACTCTAAAAACTCAACTAGATTAGTGTTATAGACTTTTGATTTATCACTCACACCCATAAGATGAAGTTTTGATTTAATATCTTTTATCTCGTCTAAAGCACTTTGTAATTCACTTTTTTTGCGTACTATTCCAACATTTTTATAAAATAAATTGCCTATATACTCTCTCATCTCATAAAAGTCTAACTCATGCTCGTGTGTTTCTAATTTAAGTTGAAAATTGCTTTGCACATTTCGCTCTAAACTCTCTTTACCCAAGGCATACTCTGCAGCAGCCTTACCAGCTTGCTCTCCAAATACTACAATCTCTAAAAGAGAGTTACCGCCCAAACGATTTGCTCCATGCACTCTATGATTTGCACACTCTCCAGCAGCAAAAAGACCTTGAATATTTGTACTTGAACTTTCATCAACCTCTATACCGCCCATTGTATAGTGTGCAACGGGTCTTATAGGAATTAAATCATGAACAGGATCAACATTTTCATACAGTTTGGCCAACTTTCTCTCTTGAGGAAGTCCTTCTTCTATGAACTCTTCTCCAAGATGACGGATATCCAAAAATATATCTTCTCCTTTGAGTATTTCTTCGTTTATAGCTCGGCTTACTTCATCGCGAGGAGCCAACTCATTAGTAAATCTTTCACCCTTTGAGTTAAGAAGATATCCACCCTCACCTCTAGCGCTCTCACTAATAAGTATACTCGAGTTTTTTAATGCTGTGGGATGAAACTGAACAAATTCCATATCAACCATAGTTGCACCAGCTCTTGATGCGACTGCTATACCATCACCAGTAGAAGCTGTAGAGTTCGTTGAATTTTTATCATAAATACGGCTATATCCGCCTGTTGCTAAAATCACTGCTGTGCTGTCATACTTTTCAATTTCACCATTTTTTATATTTAATACAGTAGCTCCAGCTATTGCGTTTTCATCATCTTTTAAAAGTTCTACTAGGTATCTTTCACTGAGTATCTCAATACCCTCACTTAAACATCTGTCATAAAGAGTGTGAAGTATTTTTAAACCTGTATAATCTTGTGCATAACAAGCACGACTTGCAGATGCACCACCTAAAGTTCTTTGAGCTATTTTTGCCTCTTTTGTACGAGAAAAACAAACACCAATACTATCTAGCCACTCTACTGCGTTTGGAGCTTCTGAGCACATCAATCTGACAGCTTCTTCGTTTGCTAAGCCATGTGCAGACTTCAGAGTATTTTGTACATGCGCCTCAACACTGTCTTCACCGGCATTACCTAAGGCTGCGTTTATTCCACCCTGAGCCATACAGGTCTGGCTTCTTGTTGGGTACTCTTTAGTGATAAGTAAAACCTCGGCACCACTTTTTTTTGCATTGAGCGCTGCAACAAGTCCTGCTCCACCAGCTCCTATGATTAAAACGTCAATTTTCATAAATATCCTCTAAAAAATAATTAAAATATCTGAGCTAAGAAATAGTATCTTAGAACTCTTAATCCCCCGGCCACAATAAGGAACCAAACAAACTTCAACCTGACAACACCGGCAACTAGAGTGAGTGGATCGCCAAGAACGGGTAGCCAAGAAAACAGTAAAATAAAATAACCGTATTTGTGACCATACTCTAAACTTTTGACTCCACTTTTTGAACTCTTTAACTTATTCTGCGTTTTTTCATACAGCCAATATCCAAACCAGTAGTTAAGAGTAATAGCGAGTATATTTCCAGAAGAAGCAAAAAACATTGCATTTAGGAGAGGCATATCATTTGTTAAAGCGGCAACAAATGTGACTTCTGAAGAGAGAGGAACAATAGTCGCTGCAAGAAACGCAGAGAAAAAAAGAGCTATTTCTTGCATATTATCCTCTCTTGAAAAAACTTAGGACTTTATATTTTCAATTACCAAAGCTATAAGTTTATCTCTAGCTTCAACTGATGCCCATGCTATATGAGGAGTCACGTAAAGTTTGTTTGCATTTTTTACACTTAAAAATGGATGATTTTCAACCATCGGCTCTTTCGATAAAACATCCAAGCCAAAATAGATATTTTTTTCATCAACTATTTTTGCAACAGCATCTTCATTAATGATACCACCACGTCCAAGGTTTAAAACAACAGCCCCATCTTTGCATGTTAACAATTGTTCATAATCCAAAAGATTGTTTGTTTGTTCATTTAATGGTGCGTGAATAGTAATGATATCACAAGTTTTTAAAAGCTCATCGAGAGTTACTCTTTTGTAATCATCCGTTGCATTTCTTCCGCTTGTAGAGTGGTAAAAAACTTCTGCTCCAAATGCTTTAGCAATATTAGCAACACCTCGACCAATAGCACCAAGACCAATTAATCCCCATTTTTTACCTTTGATTTCAAAAAATGGATGTGAAATATCTGTAAATATCGGGCTTTTTGAATAAGAACCATCTTTAACAGACTCATCATAATATCTTGAGTGACCCACGAGATAAAAAAGCATAGAAAAAGTGTGTTGTATAACTGAGTCAGTTGAATAGCCAGCCACATTTTTAACTTCTATATTTTTCTCTTTTGCTGCGTTTAAGTCAACATTATTCATGCCAGTAGCAGCAACACAAATTAATTTCAAAGTTGGGGTGTCTGCCATATGCTGATTAGTAATAACAACTTTGTTAGTAACAATAACATCACAGTTTGTTATTCTTTCTTGAACTTGCTCAGATGAAGTTGTCTGAAAAACTGTAACTTCTCCAAGTGAATCAAATCCACTTAAATCAGTCTCGCCAAAAGTCAAAGCATCAAGTAAAACTATTTTCATTTTATCTCCATTAGGGAATTAGATTTTAAGAACCAAAAAGAAATGCCCTTTGGTACAACTTTAGCATAACAAAGGTCAAACACTCTGCTATTGCTAACGTGACCTAGAATCTCGTTTATGCGTCTTTAATCTTAGTAATTAACTCACGAGATTTCTCTAAAGCTTTTTCAACCTTATCAAAAACAAGAGCAACTGCTAGACGTCTTCCTTTATGCGCTTCTGGTTTAGAAAAAACTCTTACAAAGGAGTTGTCTGAAAACAGACTCTCATCTACATTCACTACAGGTGCATAATTGTGTGCTTCTGATTTGAATGCTGCCGATGCACCATCACCATAAAAAGTAAAACCTAAAGGAAGTCCTAACACAGCACGTAAATGAAGTGCAAATTCACTCTGAGACTGCGTTATAAGAGTTACCATTCCTGTATCATGCGGACGAGGAGAAACCTCACTAAAATAAACCTCATCACCTTTTATAAAAAGCTCAACACCAAAAAGACCTTGACCACCAAGACCATCAGTAATAACTTTTGCCATTTCTTGTGCTTTTTTCTTCGCTACTTTACTCATAGCCATTGGTTGCCATGAGAAAATATAGTCACCATCTTTTTGCTCATGACCGATAGGTTCACAGTAAACAGTCTCTTTACCGTTACGAGCCGTTAGCATTGTAATCTCATAATCAAAATCAACAAAAGCTTCAACGATTAACTCACTTGCATCACCGCGNGCCTCTTTAGCCATCTCCCANGAGTGAGGAATATCACTTTCACTTCTAGCAACTGATTGACCATGTCCAGATGAACTCATAACAGGTTTTATTACACAAGGAAAACCAAGCTCTTTGGCTGCGTTTAACATTCCCTCTTCAGTGGTTACAAACTTATAGGGTCCAGTTTTAAGTCCTAACTCTTCAGCTGCAAATGTACGAATATTTTTTCTGTTCATAGTCTTAGAAACAGCATCAGCATTTGGAATTACATTAAATCCTTCTTTCTCAGCTTCAAAAAGAGCATCTATGGAAATTGCTTCAATCTCAGGTAAAATATAATCAGGTTTCTCACGGCGAATAATCTCTAAAATTGCATCTTTATCTTGCATATTTACAACATAAGCACGATGAGCTACGTGATGAGCTGGGGCATTTTCATATCTGTCTACAGCTATAGTTTCAAGGCCTAAACGCTGCGCTTCAATGATAACTTCTTTTCCAAGTTCACCAGAACCGAGCAACATGATTTTTTTTGAGTTTGACTTAAGCGGTGCAGAAAATTGCATTAAAATTCCTTAGTAATTATTGGTAAAATTGTAGCATAAATAAACTTTGTATTTTAATACCTAATCTATACATAAAAAACATACAAGATGATGCGATGAATATTTGTTATAAAGAATAAAGCTTCTAAAAGATAAAATTATTCTGAAATTAAATTTTATCATTGTGTGAACAAAACGCAACGTTTTATAAATGAGAATTTCAAAAGGTAACTATGTCATGAAAAACCTATATAAAATAGGGGATTGGGTACAAACACAAACTCCAGATATAATAAAGCAATGGCTTTCAGACGCTAACATCATAAATATTTTTCAAAAGCATAAAATTAGTCTTTCGAAATTTTCAACAAAATTCGCCGTAGGGATTATAGAGCATACTATTTCCATTATGCATGGAAAAAAAGAGATGAAAGATTGTCCTATTATGAATCAGTTTGTAGATTTAATGTTGAAAAAAGACATAAAATCAGAAGAAATTTTAACAATCTGTATATCTCTTCGTGTTACATTTTTTAATAATCTTTTAGAGGAATACCCTAATTTTTCCAATGATGCAGTAGCAATGAGACAAATTCTTAAAATATTTGACACAAACCTTACCGGAGTCTTGGCAAACTTTGAAAACTCAAAAAATAAACTCGGTACAGCTAGGCAAAAAGAACTAGAACTCAAAAAACATCTAAGTCACTTGCAGACTATTCTTGACACCCAAGACAATATAATTTTTGAACTTCATGACCAGCATCTTTACCTTGCAAATAAAACTTTATATTTGACAACCGGGGCTAAGGATATCCAAGAATATAGACACAAATATGAAAAGCCTTTAAGTTTTATAAGACACGTAAATTTTTATACTGCTCTCTTTGAAGATAAAGATTATGACAATTGGATAATCCAAATAATTACACAGCATCACGGAAGATGTAGGGCAAAAATCTTTAACCATATGACAAACAAAACATCTTTAATGCAAATGAAAATTACTCAAATAGAGGAACTAAATAATTTTGTTTTTACCCTTGAAAATATTACTGAACAAGAAAAAAACATTAAACATCTTACTCAGATGGCATACAAAGATACATTAACTGGTCTTGACAACTTAAAAAGTTTTGAAAAACTTATTGAAAACAAATTAAACAATACACTAAACAGCGATTTCAAAATTTTAATGATAGAACTTAAGGGTTTTAATCTCTATAGTGAAAAAAATCCAAAAGAAGAGAGTGAGGGAATTATAAAAGACATAGCGCGTTCCATACAAACTCACCATAAAAACAACACAGCACGAATAGATTATAATCGTTTTGCTATTTTAAGTAATACACTCACTCTCGAAAATTCAAAAGAGCTTGTGAACCAAATCAGTAATATTGTATCCTCTGCCCCAAATACGAGCGCTATAGATATAAATGCAGCAGTTATTTTACTCCACGAAAAAGAGACTTCAGATGCTATTATAGAGCGTGGTGAAATTTTACTCAATAATATTAAAGAATATACTCAAGATATGATTGTAGATGACACTATTGTCAACAAACAAGAAGAAGAACGTTTAAAAAAACAAAACTCTTTTCTCTCACTTATGAAGCAGTATAAAAACGACAATAAAACCTTACCTGTAACCAATTATTACCTAGAGATGCCCTTAAAATCTTCTGCAAAAATTTTAAATATCACTCAAAATGAGATGACCATAAGTATTAGAAAAGTTTCTTCTGTATCTTTAGAAAATNACGANACTGTATATATTGAAATGCCAAAAAAACCAAACTTCAAAGCAAAAGTCAAAAGCATAGATGTCAATAAAAGTCATGTTGTTTTAGAGCATTTTAAAGAAGCTCAAAACTCACCNCTNGATCGAAGAAATATACATGTGCAACTAGAAGANCCTTTAGAGGTACTAATTAAACTCGATAAAACNCAGATTCCTGAAGAATTAGATACGGTTTCAATTACTAGTTTTGTTATTTACGTGAACCATCTTTACAATATTGAAGTAGGCTCTGAATTACAAATCTATGTAAAACTAGTAAATAAAGAAGAAGAATTTTTAGGTCAAGTGGTTAAAATCTTGCCTGATGCTGATCAATTCAAGCTCATTGTCCACCTTGAGACTACATCCAATATAGAAAAAGTACTTGTGCCTTTTGTATCAACAAGACAAATTGAAATAATTAAACAGCTTCAGGATAAATCTTCCTATTTAAATAACAACTAAGAAGAAGTAAAAAATTTATTAAATAATTTACTCCAAACCTCTTAAGCTCTATCGTTTAAGGCCGATAAGAGTTTCAAGAAGTGTATCAGAAGTGGTAATCGTTTTACCATTCGCTTGGAAACCCCTTTGTACAATTATTAGCTGTGTAAGCGCACGTGAAAGGTCAACATTTGATGCTTCTAGAGCAGATGATTGGATAAATCCACGTCCTGCTGTCGCCGCTGTACCAATAATAGGATCACCAGAGTTGGCAGTTTGAATATAAACATTTCCACCCTCAGTTGATAGTCCTTCATTATTAGTAAACTTCGCCATACCAATTTGTGCTAAACCAAATGAACGACCATTAGAAAATGAACCAATTAAAGTACCACTCTGATCAATTCTAATACCAACTAAATCTCCACCGGTATAACCATCTTGTGATATACCAGAAGTCGCTGAAGAATTATCAAAACTTGTCATTCCATCAAAAGCATTAGCAGTACCAAAACTAAGGTTTACCTGTTGATCTGGTGCAGAACCATTGTTACCACTAAAGGAGATATTCGGTGGGTTATATGTTGCAAGAGAACCATCATTATTAAAACGAATTGAACCAGTTTTTTCATATGTTGGAGCAACCGTATCAATCGTTGCAGGAGAAGGAACTGAGACAACCATGCTCCAAGTACTACCAGTGGCAGTATCAAGAGCTGTTTTTCTAAACTCCATTCTTAGTGTATGCTTTGAACCTAGAGAATCAAAAACATCTATTGAACTTGAATGGGTTGCAGCATTAAAGCTTTGTGAGTAAGCTTTACCTGTTGTTCCTGCTGGTAAAACAGCATTCATAGCTTCCATATTTCTAGTAAAACGCGTATTTTCATCTACTCCAAATCCAGAAACTCCAGTTATTTTTAAATTTAAATTGATACTAGAAACATCTGTATTTTGTAACTCAAATTTTCCTTGCTCATTTACGGAAACTTGTACATTTGTTCCTGTAGTATTTGCTTGTGTTTCTAAAGCCTCTCTTAATTCAGCCATCGTTGCAAACTCTTTGTGTACACCTGCTAAAAGTGATCCACCTGCTGAATTATATGTATATTTCCAAGCATCTTGATCAGCATCACCTGCTGCAAAAGTTGTGCCAGCCGATGCATTGCTGATATTGATATTGTGGGATGCCGTACTAGAGCCATTTGTGTTTTCAAGTGTTATAATATTCGTAGTACTGTCAACCGTTGCTGTTACGCCTGTTATAGATGTTTTAGAATTAATTGCTGCAACTTCAACAGCTGCATTTTGCGCAGCACTGTTTGTAGCAAGAAATGAAAATGTGACAGTTTCTGTACTCCCATCATCAAGAGTGAATTCAAGTGAATGATTTGTATCGGCAGCTACTGTACCTACAGCTGCTCCACCAGAAATAGTTGAACTTTCAAATGATGCCCAGATACCCTGTCCGTTTTGCAGAGAAAATGCCTCACCAACTTCATTAAACATAACACCTAAATTACCAGAAGCAATTGGGTTTCCATTTGAGTCTACAGCCGGAAGAGCACTTGTAAATGGAGAAACAGGAGAACCACTAGGTACCTCATAAGCTGCTGAATAACTTTCAATGAGTGGACCGGAATTAAGATTTGCTTTTAATACAACTTCACTAGTTGCACTTGCTGGTGTTGTNAGTCCAGGTGGAATATTAATATTTGTAATAGGAGAGGTTGAATCAACTTCTCCCGTTTCTGAATCTCTTAACCATCCTTGAGCAACATAACCATTATTATCTACAAAATTTCCACCCGCATCAAATTTAAAGTCACCTGCACGAGTGTATTTATAAGTATTTCCACCATCTGGAGAAATTATAAAAAAACCATCCCCCTGGATAGCAACATCCGTATTTTTATCTGAGTTTTGAACTGAACCTTGAGAAAAAATACGAGTCATTGAACTTACAGTTGAACCAAGCCCTACTTGCACAGGATTTTTACCACCAAGCTCTCCTTGAGGAGCTGTTGCAATAGCCTTAGTTTGTGCTAAAAGATCTGAAAAGTTAGCACGAGAGTATTTAAAACCTACTGTATTAACATTCGCAATATTGTTTGATTCTACGTCCATCGCAACTTGGTGCGATTGTAGTCCGGATACACCGGAGAAAAGTGATTTAAGCATATTCTTTTCCTTTATATATATTTATCTCATAACTGATAAATCTATTTAGTAAAGAATAAATAGCATTTAGTGTTCCAACTTGTAAAAAATAAGTAATATTTTGTTATGCGTTTGTAAATGTAAGATTTTAGAGAGAAAAGGGATGCCTAAGCATCCATATTTAATGCTTTTTGCATCATCTCATCGGCTGTAGTAATAGATTTTGAATTTGCATCATACGCACGTTGATAGATAATTAATTCCGTAAGTCCGCTTGTCATACCATAGTTTGAACCTTCAAGTTTGAAGTTGACTACCTCAGCACCTATAACATTTTGACCTGCTTCATCAGTGAAAAATAGTGGTGCACCACTATTTGAGCTCTCTTGAAATCTGGTACCACTCAAACGTTCTAGACCTTGATCATTTTGAAAATGAAAAAGTGCTATCTTACCAACACTGCTCTGCTCACCATTTGTAAAAGTAGCAATAATTTCTGCGTTTTCATTTATAGCATAACCCATCAGTTCACCACCAATTGTTCCATCTGCTATGCTAGAGCCAGGCACCAATGGAACATTAATAGATACGATTCCATCATAACCACTACCTAAATTTATAGCTACTGGTGTTCCATTATTATCTATAGTTGAGAGAGTACTTGAGACTAAGGCCCCTGCTGTATCAAACTCTACACTACCTGTTTTTGTATCATAAATTATCTCTCCATCGAGACTTTGTGTTGTTGCAACAACACTCCACTGACTTCCTGGAGGATTTTGTATAGAATTTTTTGTAAATTCTAATCTCAAATTATTTTTATTACTTTGACTATCAACAACACTTGCAGCAACTGTTACAGGATCATCTCCAACTCCAACATTTGCAAGAAACTTTGCGTTTGTAGTAGGCTCTGCTGGATATGTTAATGATTTTGGAAAACGCAATTTTTCTTGAGTATTCACATTACCAAGAATTATCTCATTGAGTTTGGATGTTAAAACATCATCAGCACTTATATTATTGCCCATTGTTCCAAGAACATGCAATCCGTCATTTGTCACTAAATCATCATTAGCATCAAAAGTAAAATTCCCATCACGGGTATATATCGGTGCATTTTCGCCTTGAATACCAAACCAACCATCGCCATCAATGGCTAAATCTGTGCTTTTATCTGAAAGTAGAAGTGAGCCGTTTGTCTGTAACATTGATGTAGTTTGAATCTTAGAACCAATACCTACACTGCTGTTTGTAATGCTTGTGTTAGAAGTAGCCAAACTTTTTTCAAACATAGATGCAAATTCTGCGTTGTAGCCTCGAAACCCAACTGTATTTGTATTTGCCAAATTGTCTGATACAACATCAATACCTGAAGAAAATGTTTTCAGTCCTGATATTCCACTATAAAAAGCCTGCGTCATCATAATAAAGTCCTTTAATAAATCTCTACTACATTTTCAAGAGCTACATAACTTGAACCAACTTTTACAAGAGTCTCTCCATCTTCAAATCTCACTGATTCTATAGGATAGGCTCCCATTCTAGTTGTAAGTGCATCTCCGGCTGTATTATTGTAACTAGCAGTAATATAATATATACCACTCTCAGCTGCTGAGCCATTACTTAGGGAACCATCCCAATCAAACTGATACACTCCAGCATTGTTTTGTTCAAGATTCATAGTACTCACTATATTCCCACTTGTATCAAGAATTTCTAAAGTTCCACTCGCGATATCTTCAGGGAAATAAACTTCAAATGAACTACTGCTTCCCTCATCATACGCTATAGCATTTGAACCTAAGTCCGCTGTTTTACCAATTGCAGCTATAGTGGTAAACTGTTGTGTTGAACCTAAAGAAGTAGCTAAATCTGATAAAGCCTGATTCGTATTTTCTGATGCCTCAAGAGTTGCTAGTTGAGATGTCTGAGTCAAAATCTTTTCGGTATCCATAGGCTCCGTAGGGTCTTGATTTTGAAGCTCGACAAGAAGAAGAGTCATAAAGTCATCTTTGTCTAAAACACTCTTGTCTACTTGTGATACTGCTTCTGTATATTCTGCGTTTGTTGCAGCATTTAAGCCTGTTGATGTGATTGCCATAATAACTCCCTTAATTTTATTCTTTCGATAAAAGAACAAGGTTCCTCTATCTTCATTTGTACCGTTGAGACGACTAAAGCTAGCCTTTAAAAAAGGCAGGGTCTACGCGTAGTTTGGAACTACTATTTCTAAAGAGCTGACAATCTCTTCATTGTGCTCTTCATCATTAAAGTAACTGTATTCATTCCTAGCTTGCTGTTCTCTTTGTCTGTTTTGTTCTTGCTGTCCAGCTTGAGAGTTACTTGAGTCTTGCGTATTAAAGTTTAATGAAGCATTATTTATTCCATTGTTATTTAATTGTGTTTTTAACTCATTGGCATTCATTGAAAGAGTATTTATAGCTGTAGAATTTGAACTCAAACTTATATGCAAATTTTTACCACGCTGAACAACTGTTAAATCAACTTCTCCAAGTTTTTGTGGATTTAGTTGAACTTTTACTCTTGTAAATGGTGATTTATACTCTTCTATTGCTGTTTTTACATCTTGCGAAAGATATTTAATCATCTGTTTTGCTTCATTTAGTTTTACTTCAAAACTATCAGCTTTTAAAGGTGTTAATCCATCTGTTTTAGAAGAGATACTTGAATCCTCACTATCTCCACCACCCAACAAACTCTCCAAAGATTTTGTTACTTCATTAGTAGCGCTTGGAGCTAATACTCTTGCTGTTGCAACAGAAAAATCAGCTGTCATTGCAGAATTTACCTGTGATGATTTATCTGATCGAAGTAATAATTTTAATGTTTCATCAGCTCGTGTTTTTGGTGTTTTTTCTTCAACTTTAAATGCTTTAGTTGCAACTAATTGTTCGGTTGTATACTCACTCTGCGTTTGTACCTTAAAGAGTGGTGTGTCTTTTGGCAAAGCAAGTTGTTTCGGAAGTTCTATTTTTTTTTCTTCAACTGTTTGGATTATTTGATTTTTATCATCTATTTTTACAGTTGTTTTNCTTTTNAATTCTTTTACTTCCAAATGCTCTTTAGGAGTGCTTTTTAATTCTTTAACATCACTCTNAACTTGAGGTTTATTTTCTTCTATGAGAGATTTTTTTAATACTTCATCATTTATAGCGTTTGTAGCTTTAGTCTTCATCTCTCCATTTAATTCAAGTTTAGAAATCTCCTTTATCGGTGCTTTTACCTGAACCTCTTCAATGGTTATTTTTGAGACTTCTATCCCTATTTTTTGCGCTAATTCAGATAAACCTTTTAAAGTTTTTGGATACTCTTTCATCTGTATGTTTTTATAATCATCACTTTGAAGTATTTTATCCTTTAAATACTCTTTTGCACCAGCAATTAAAGTTTTCATCTCTTTAACACTTAAAGTTTCTGTGAGTTTTGGATTTAACTCTAATAGTTCACTCTTTACACTCTCTTTATTTTCTGTTTTTAAAAGAGAAAGAAGAGTCTCTTTTTTCAAAGATTTTGGACTCTCTTTAATCTCTTTTGTTTCACCTTCTAAAGATAAAACTAAAGCTCCCTTTTGAATGAGTTTATCATCTTCTTTAAGATTTACACCCTTTGAAAGTTCCCCATTTTGAATAAGTTTATCATCTTTTTTAAGACTTACACCCTTTAAAAGTTCCCCAAATGAAAGAGTTGCTTCCTTTTCTGAAGGAGCAAGTTTAATCGGTGAAAATGAGTTAGTAGTATTTGATTTTGCATCTAGTAAAATCATCTCTTACTCCTATATTTATTCCCTAAAATAATAGGGTTTTTTGTAAATATAGCATTTTATGTTCCATGAAAAAAGTTAATGTTTTTATTGTAATGTCGATATTGTGTTCATGAAAATACTAATTCCTCTTTTACTCTCTGTTATACTCCTTGCAAACTCATCTTTTGAGACAAAGGTCTCGCCGGAAAATAGAAAAGCGATGGAAAACAAAAAAGTCAAATGTAGGTGGGTGTGTGATAAAAAAATCTATAAAGAGCAAAAGATAGCAGATGCTATCTCTTTTTATAAAAATTCAAAAGATTATAATTTTACTAAAAAAGAGTTTTAATAGTTTCTTGTGAATCTATCTAGACAATGTAAATCATCTTTAAAAAATGTACTAACGCTGTCTTGCATATTTCCCAGAATCTCCTCTGGTGTTTCACCATCAGCGGGATAACTCAGTAAAAAAGAGTTTAAAAATTTAGCAAAAAATTCATCAAACATTTTTTTAACAATCTCTGCTCCATATTTGTCAGTGTAAGGCAATACAAAAAAATAATCTGTTCCATCGTTTACAATAGAGTCTGATGTTCTCAGTATTTCTGTTAAAGATGCATCAACAACCTCTTGTGGTACTCCGGAAAAATCGCAATATAAAAGAGTAAAACTCTCTGCTCGATTCTCATCAAGCCTATCTGATATACCTATATTTAGTGCCATTAGTTGTCTAAAATTTTCAAATGAAAAATGTATTCCGGCCATAACTCTTCCTCTAATTTTTTTCTCAACACTTTGTTTCCTTCGTTAAGAAGTAAAAAACAGCAGTGTTTTTATTGCTAGAATAAGTATATCAGATAGCTAAAGAATGCTGTAAGGTTTCATAACCTCGCGTGAAGCAAATGGTGAACTTGTAACTTCTTCACCATCAAAAGACAATTTATAATTCTTATCAGTAGATGATTTACAATAAGTAAGAATTGCTTTTGCTGCTAATTTTTTGTCTTCTTCTGATGCATTTTTACTCAGTAGTGCATGAGGACCTGGAAGCCCAATTGTTTTTATATGAGAGTATTTATCATTATTAATATTTCTAAGATGAACATTTTCATCTTTATCTCTACCTATTACAAGCTTTGCCCCATTTGCAAGACGAAAATGACGACCAAACTTCATAACTTGAATATCTTGAACTTCAAACTTGTCATATTTTATAAAATCAAACATTTTTTTCCCAAAGTTCTCATCAGTTAAAAGACATCCTCCTCCTGGAGATTCGAAATCTGCTAAGCCTATCTCTTTTGCTAATTCAAGTTGTCTGTCACGGCTTCTTCCTGTAATTCCCTCTAGCTTCTCTCTATCGACCCACCCTTTTTCTTCAGCAATTGTTGGAGCTAAACAGAGTGCCGACATTGGACGCAAAAGAAGACCATCACAGTTACTCGCATTTAGAACTGTTTGTAGAGCATCCTTATTTTGACTCATAGGACGCTGTCCCATTACCTCGCCACTTATTAAAAATGATGCGCCCTCAACCTCCATAATACGTTTAGCAACCGCAAACATTTTAGCATGACAATCTATGCAAGGATTAAAATTTTTACCATAGCCATACTTAGGATCAAAAAGAACTTCCTGCAAATACTCACTTTGTATATCTACTATTTTTAGCTCCGCACCAACCTGATTACACATAGCTTGCATATGTTCTAGTCTATCTTTTGTACTTCCAAAACCGGTGTTAATATTTACAGCTAAAACCTCGATTCCTTGATCTATGATGAGTTTCATTGCTAATGTAGAGTCTAATCCTCCACTAAAAAGTGCTATTGCTTTCATAGTTTTCCTTGCTAAGGCACAAGTGCTGATTTTATTTTCCAGCCAGTTCACCTATTTTAATAGTGTAATTTTATCACAAATTATTTAAAACATAAGTAGTGACTATAATACTTCTAAATTTAAGACAGCGATTGAGTAAAATCACTTCATTGGATAGACAAGATAGCAATATATAATTCTAAACATGGAGATAAACTTGTCGTGATTTTTACAAACTAATCACCAAAAGAAACTAACTCGCCTCTCTTTAGCTTAGATATTTTACCACGAAACTTACGAATATAAAAAGCTTTCTCTTCGAATGAGATATTTTGTTGCATGTTTATTTTTTTTAACTCTCTTTCGTAGTATCTTGAGAGAAATGTAATCAATTCTGCTTTTAAATCATCTTCGCTTTGAAGAGATTTAATCTTTTCGTCAACTAAAATTGCCATCAAATGAGGGTTTTCATTTTGACCATGCAAAGCTGCTGTAAATTCTGCTGAATGAAACTGCAAAAGAGATGGGTCTAAAACATCTAAAATTTGATCAATAAAACGGGGGTGTTCCAATACTGTTTTTATAAGACTTAACTCCCACATATCCTTGTGTGTGTTTTTTTGTATTAAATGTCTGTTTTGATTATTGTCATTGGTTTGACTTGTTACTTTTAAAAGCGATGGAGAAACACCAAGACCACCTAAACGCGAGGCTAGATATGTTTTATACTCTTCTTGCAAAAGAGGAGATAAGGTCTTGAGGTAAGCTATCCCCTCACCCATACAAGCTTCTTTGGCTTTTGGATCACGTAAATCATAAAGTGCAAGTATCTCATCAAGCACAAATTCTATAAATACTTTTGGCTCTCTAAACATATTGGCAAGCTCTTCAACTCGTCCATCTTTTACCATATCAGCAGGATCTAAACCTCCATCAAAGATTACAACACCACCATTAAATCCGGCAGCACTTAAAAGTTTTGCAGCTTTTAATGCGGCAGCTCTTCCTGCATTATCCCCATCATAAGCCATAACAACTCTAGGATTACCTTTTCTAAGAAGTGGTAAATGTTCAACTGTTAAAGCTGTTCCAAGAGTTGCCACTGCATTATCAAAACCTGCTTGATGAAGCATAATAACATCTAAATAACCTTCTGTTATTATTATTTCATTTTTTTTATGAAGTGCTTTTTTAGCTAAATGATATGCATAAAGTAATCGAGATTTATTAAAGTACGGTGTTTCAGGTGAATTTACATATTTTGCCTGATGTCCAGTGATAGTTCTTCCACCAAAACCCACTAGAGAACCATTTGCCGAACGAATTGGAAAAGTTATACGCTCAATAAAACGAGCAAAATTTCTACCTCCATCATATCCAACAACTCCCATTTCAACCGCTTCATTCATGCTAAACATCTGAGATTTAATATAATTAATAGTTGCGTTTGTATCCGGAGCGTACCCTATTCCAAATTTTTCAATACTACTCTCATAAATCCCACGCTCTTTTATATATTCCATAGCAACCGGTCTGGCATTTAAAAGACTTTGATAATACTCATTTAATTTATCCATAACCTGTGAGCGTGGTTTGTTATGTTTGTTATCCGTATAAGTGAGTGTAAAATTATATGTATCTGCAAGTTTTTCTAAGGCTTCAGGATAGTTAAGTTTCTCATATTCCATAACAAACTTTACACTGTCTCCGCCTGCTCCACATCCAAAACAGTGATATATCTGCTTTTGTGGACTCACCACAAAGGAAGGGGATTTTTCATCATGAAAAGGGCATGGTGCTTTAAAATTACCACCTGCTTTTTTCAACTCCACATAGGAACCAACAACATCAACAATATCAAGTCGTGCCTTTAAGGCTTCTATGGAGTCTTGAGAAATCATAAAGGAATTATATCTCTAAGTAGGTTAAAAACTTATGTTAGATTTTTTATATTGAGATAAAAAATAGTTCCTTTATCAACTATACTATCTACTCTAATTGTTATACCTAACTCTTCACATAATTTTTTAACGATATGAAGACCTATTCCTATCCCTCTCTCTTGTTCTTTGTAAAATCTCTCAAAAACTTTGGAAGGATTTTTTATTCCAATGCCAGTATCTTCTATCTTAAACATATTATTTTCAAGCTTTAAAATAACTTTTCCATTTTTTTTATTATATTTAGCTGCGTTTATAAGCAGATTATCCAAGATTCTAGTAAACGCAGCTTTATTAGTATCTAAAACTATTTCTTCAAGTTCAACTTTAAATTCTAAATCTTTAAAGTTTTTTTCTATCATCGTTATTCTCTCCTGTAGGAGTTCTCTTAAATGAAACTTCTCTTTTTGTGAACTATGATTGTCTAAATAAGAGCGGAGATTCGATTGCAAATTTAAAATATTAGAAACACTGTTTTGTATACGTTTTAGTTTAAGATTTTCACCTATCTCTTCTGCTAACATTGAACTGTTTAAACGCAGTGTAGAAAGTGGTGTATTAAAATCATGTAATATATCTTTAATAAACTCTTCTGTTAGATTAAGGGCATTTCTCAGTGGATAAAGAGTGTAGATAGCAAAAGCAAAAGAGAGAAGAAGTGAAACTACCATAACTGCTAAAAAATTCAATAAAATATCTTGTTTAAGTTCACCTATCTTTTGATTATAAGTATCCATTAAAAGATATATTTTTAAGCTATTTTTTGTGGAGTTTGGAATTGAAAAATATGAACTTATGCTATTCTCATTTTTGTAAAGTTTGTACAACTTATCCTCATCCATAGGAACAAAATCTATTTTGAATTCATCACACTTGAGATTTAGACTACATATTCTCATCTGGGAAAAAATTGTATCATCAAGTGTCTCAAGCTCCTTTTTATAATCCATATAAAACAGTGCGCTCAGTAAAATTGTTTGTGATATGAAAAAAAGTAAAAAGCTTTTAACGAGTGATTCTAATTCAACTTTTTTCAAGCATATATCCTGTTCCGCGAATATTTTTTATCTCTAAACCTGTTATATGTTTAAACTTATTTATTGCAACTCTTAAAGCTGTATCTGATGAACTTTGCAAACAATCCATAAGGATTGCTTTGTCAAGTATCTTGCCTATATTATTCATAAAAAGATGACAAATACACTCTTGTACTTCTCCAAGAGAAACTATTTTATCATCTTTGTAGAGTTCTTTGTTTGAAGGAAAGTATTTTATATTTTTATATTCTATTGCATGAGTATTTTGAATAAATTTTGCATTCACCCTAATTAATAGTTCTTGTGGGAAAAAAGGTTTTTTAATATAATCAACCGCACCAACTTCAAAACCTTTTGATATTGAGTTCAAATCAACAAGGGCACTGATAAAAATTGCAGGAGTTTTATCATCTACCTCTCTAAGACTTTTTAAAAGTTCTAAACCATTTATGCCTGGAACATTAATATCAAATATATATAAATCATATATATTATCATAAGAAGCATCAGCAGCACCATCTCCACTTTGAACTAAATCGACTTGATAATTATGAGATTCTAATAACTCTTGAAGAGTCTCCCCAAGTTCATGATCATCTTCAAGAAGCAGTATATGTTTTTTCAAATCTTATACCTTTAAAATAGAAAACCAAAACGCAAGGAGACGTAATTATCACTTGCTGTATCACTTAAGCCACGTGCATAACTAAGAGTTGCAAATCGATCTTTATCTATAGAGTAGTAACTATAAAAGGAAACACTTTCTACCTCTTCTTCTTCATTGTATATACTATCACCTGTGCTATAAGATACGCTCATATATAACTTATCATTTAAATAGTACCCTATACCGGCATTATAAGAATTAGTATTTTGATAGAGATAGGTATAATCAACAGAATCAACCACAACAGTTACATCATCATCATTCACTAAAGTATATGCATATCCACCAAAAAGATTTACATTTTTTAAAGCATAGCTTATATTAATTGAAGTGGTATAGTCTATATTATTATTGTTTAACTCATTATCATATGTTGGTAAGATAATACCAGCATTCAAGGAAATAAAAAGATTATCTACTGTGTCTAATCTATATGAAGCCCCTAAAAAAGAGTCGTAAAAACCATTGTCACTATACTCACTACTCTCAGCCGTAAAATATGAAGTTGATGCTTGAAATGAAAATTGTTTATAATAGTAATCTACTTGAAAAGAGCTTGCGAGAGTATCTGTGGCGTTTAAATTTCTATAATCTGAATCTGAATAATTTAATCCAATAATAATATCATAACTATGAGAAGA
>JGI997J19993_1000216_pt1 | contig 19138 bp, 19 predicted proteins | sample Etolagbewater25m_FD_19993 | JGI IMG/M metagenome (IMG submission 19993)
AGAACTTTATACTTTTCTTATAAGATAAAATACTCTTATGAAAAAGAATAATTATATTGTATTCACTGATTTGGATGGAACACTTTTAAATCATGATGATTATGATTTTAGTGCCGCCAAAGAGGCGATACAGTATCTTAAAAGTCAATCAATCCCTATTATTATTGCTACGAGTAAAACATTTTCTGAAGTTGTTAAACTCCAAAAAAAAATTGGACTTCATGCCCCTTTTATTGTGGAAAATGGTGCTGGAATATTTATTCCATCCAATTGTATTTTAGCGGATGCCATGATTTATAAAGATGATTGGATTAAAGTATCTCAAGCACACTCATACATTGAATTAAGACTTTTTTTTACAAATATGAAACGTGACTATCCCATCAAAGGTTTTGGAGATATGAGTGTCAAAGAGGTGATAGATTTAACGGGATTGGATGAGCTTAGTGCTGTGGATGCTATGAAACGCGACTTTACCGAACCCTTTATAATTGATGATATCTCTTTAATTCCTCAACTGAAAGAAAAAGCAAATTTTGAAGGTTTAGATATTGTAGAAGGNGGTCGTTTTTTTCATCTNATTTCACTGAATCAAGATAAAGCNAATGCTATGAAAAATCTTACTCATATGTATGATGAGTATCATGACACTCTTCACAAAAAAATAGCACTAGGGGATAGNGCNAATGATTTNNCTATGATNANAGANGCGGATNTTGGAGTTCTTCTACAAAGGTATGATGGCAGTTATGCNGCNATTGGAANCGATGCTNTTTATAAAGCTGCGTTTGCCGGTTCAAAAGGTTGGAATAGTTCAATAAAAGAGATCTTTGATGTCAAATAGAGTTATAGCAACCCAGATATATCATGATGCATTAGAAGCTTCTTTGCCGAAAAATTTTATGCATGAGTATTGTAAGTTAGAAAATGACACTTTAAGCATAGGTCAGGATACATATGATTTAAACGCATATGAAAACTTGTATATATTTGGTTCTGGAAAAGCGGCATTCACAATGGCTTATGAGATTGAGACTATTTTAGACTCTCAAATTAGTGGGGGACTGATTGTCTCCTCTTTTACTAATGAAAAACTCAAATATATAGATATTGAAGAGGGCTCGCACCCCTTACCAAGTCAAAAAAGTATTGATAGTGGGAGAAAACTTTTAGAGAGAATAAACAGCTGTAGCGTAAAAGATTTATTTATATATTTACTCTCAGGAGGCAGTTCTGCACTTATTGAAATACCCCAAGAGACAATAAGCTTAGAAGATATACAAAATACGACAGAGATGATGCTTCGAAGTGGTGTTGAAATCACTCAAATAAACAGTGTTCGGAAACATTTATCAAAAATAAAAGGTGGTCGTTTAGTTCAGTCATGTCAAGCATCTGGGGTTGTACTTGTGATTTCTGACATCATAGGTAATGATTTGTACAGCATAGGCTCGGCACCTACTTATGCTGATAAAAGTAGCTACGGTGAAGCAAAAAAGATATTGCTAGAAAAAGAGATTTTTAGTACGTTGCCAATAACTGTCCAAGATGTTTTTAATAGAGGTTCAGCCGGTTTATTGCGTGAGACACCAAAGAGTTCAAAATCAAATATTAAACACTATGTTATAGCATCAAATCAACATGCACTCAGTGCAGCGAGTAAAAGTGCAAAACTACTTGGTTTAGATGTAAAAGAGATAACTCAACCGATGAGCGGAGATGTTGAAGCGATGGTTGAGTCTATGAAAAATATAGTTCAAAACTCCAAAGAGGAGTGTATTATCTTTGGTGGGGAATGCACCGTTAATGTTAGAGGTAATGGAGTGGGTGGTAGAAATCAGCACGCTGCACTACTTATGTTAAAAAGTATATGTTCAGATGATAAAGAGATATGTTTTTTATCTGCNGGAACTGATGGTATAGATGGAAANTCAAATGCAGCTGGCGCAGTGGTCGATAAACAAAGTTGTAAAAAAGCACAAGAGTTAGGTTTAAATATTGATACATATCTAAAAAGTTTTGATAGTCATAATTTTTTTAGACAAACTGATAATCTTGTTATTACAGGTGTTAGTGGAACAAATGTAATTGATATTGCGATAATTCTACAGACAGATAAATTTAAAGGATAAGAGATGGCAGATTTTTTTCAAAATGGAGTTATAACTACACTGCAAAATGTTGGTAATAGATCTTTAGAGAGTATGGAAGAGGATTTGTTGGAGTTCTCCAAGAGAAGAAAAATGGTACTTTTATTGCCTGCTCTATATTCAGAGTTTGAGACGCCAGCTATGCAGACTATTATTGATGAACTCAAGGATGTTGAGTACTTGTCTAAAATTATTTTAGGACTCGATCAAGCCACTCATGAGCAGTTCTTGGAAGTCAAAGAGCGAATGAGTGTTTTAAAATGTAAGGTTGAGGTTTTATGGAACGATGGGCCCAAGGTTAAAGAGATATATAAAGAGCTTACAGATGAGGGATTTCCTGGTTTAGACACTCCAGGAAAAGGGCGTAATGTTTGGACCATGATAGGATATGGTTTAACAAATCAAGACAATTATGCTTTTGCTTTACATGATTGTGACATAGTAAATTATTCACGTGCTGTTGTTGCACGTCTTTTTTATCCAATTGTACACCCTGCACTCGATTTTGAATTCAACAAGGGTTATTATTCTCGTGTTACAAATAAACTTCATGGCCGTGTTACGCGTCTTTTTTATACCCCACTCATTAAAGCACTAAGACTAACATTTGGCACTAACAGATATCTGAGCTATATGGAAAGCTTTCGTTATGCACTCTCTGGTGAGTTTGCGTTTATACGTTCTTTGGGGCGAGGTATCGGTATTTCTCCCACTTGGGGATTGGAAGTATCAACACTTTCTGAAGTTTATAAAAATACTTCAAATCGTCGTATTTGTCAAACAGAGATTATGGAGACTTATGAACACAAGCATCAAGAATTGGGNTCACAGTCTGAAGGCGGTGGAGTATACAAAATGGCCAATGACATTGCAAAAACACTTTTCCGTATCTTGGCTCAAGAGGGGGTGGTATTTTCTGAAGCCTCTTTTAAAACATTGCTTGCCTCATATTATCAAGAATCACGTTTTGAAATATCTAAATATAATGCCTTGAGTAAAATAAATAATTTACAATACAATCGTCAAAGTGAGATAAACGCAGTTGAGGCTTTTGAGGAAGCTATCAAAGAGGCTGCGACAGAATTTTATGAAGACCCAATGGGTGTAGCATCTTTATCACCATGGATTACTGTTCGTTCAGTATTACCTGAATTTTCTGATAAGTTTAGAGATAAAGTAAAAGAGGAAAATTAAGACTTATGCCATATATCCATTATGAATCGCACACTATAAATGAGAGACTTGAAGCTCTCTACTCTAAAGAAGATGCAAAAAAAGCTTATGATGATGTGAAAGAACTTGTAAAAAAATACAAGAAAAGAATTCAATCAAATGAATACCATCTTAGTGAAAAAGATACTATACTCATTACTTATGGAGATCAGGTTCAGTGTATAAATGAAGCACCGCTTGAAACACTTCTGAACTTTTTAGATCAGCATTTAAAAGGCGTTATAAACTCTGTACATATTTTGCCGTTTTATCCTTATTCATCTGATGATGGATTTTCAGTTATAAACTATAGTGAAGTTGACCCAAAACTTGGTTCATGGAGAGAGATTGAAGAGATAAGTACTCATTATCGTTTAATGGTTGATGGTGTTATCAATCATGTTTCTCAATACTCTAATTGGTTTAAGGCCTATTTAGCACAAGATGAGGAGTATAAAAACTTTTTTTGGGATGTAGACCCATCTGCAGATTTGTCTATGGTTGTACGTCCAAGAGCCACTCCGTTACTCTCTGAATTTACAGATGTAGATGGAAAGATTCATAATATATGGAGCACTTTTTCACGAGATCAGGTTGATTTAAATTACTCCAATTATAAAGTTTTAGTAGCAGTTTTAGACGCTCTTTTTTATTATGTTGAAAAGGGATCTACTCTCATTCGAATGGATGCTATTGCGTTTATTTGGAAAGAGATAGGAAGCGAGAGTGTTCATTTGCCACAAACGCATGAGTTAATACAGCTTATGCGTGAGGTCTTACATGAGGTTGCTCCAGAAGTTATTATTATTACTGAGACAAACGTTCCTCATAATGAAAACATCTCTTATTTTGGCAGTGGAGAGGATGAGGCGCAGATGGTTTATAATTTTGCGCTTCCTCCTCTCTTGGCACACTCTGTTTTAGAAGGAAATACAAAAAAATTAACTCAGTGGGCGCAAACATTGACTCTTCCTAGTGACAAGGTCTGCTTTTTTAATTTTACTGCTTCGCATGATGGGTGTGGACTAAGACCAGTAAGTGATTTATTGAGCGATGAAGAGATTGATAGACTTGTTGAAAATACGAAAAAGCACGGAGGTTTGATTTCATACAGAGATACTTTTGAAGGTAAAAAACCGTATGAAATTAACTGTAGCTATATTGATATTTTAAGTGCTCCTCTGGAAACAACACAATTACGGATTAAAAAAATGCTTTTAACTCAGGCAGTTGTATTGTCTATGCCCGGAGTTCCAGGAATTTATTTTCATTCACTTGTTGGTTCTAGAAACTATTTTGAAGGTGTTAAATTAACCGGTATTAACCGTTCAATTAATCGTGAAAAATTTAACTACAAACATCTAATCTCTTTGTTAAGTACGGATGGTAATTTTGAAAAAACTATATTTTCCTCATATAAAAGACTCATTTCCATTAGAATTCATGAAAAAGCTTTTAACCCTTTTGGTAAGTTTGAATTTTTAGATTTAGGAGAAAGTATATTTACAATATTACAACACTCAGTAGATGATCAGGAGCATATACTGGTGCTGAATAACTTTTCAGATAAAAACGCAAGTATTGTTTTACCAGATTACATAGGCTATCCATTAGCTGATTTGTTGTCAGATAAGATTATTGATTCTCCCTCAACATTAGAGATGGAGCCTTATCAAGTGTTATGGCTGAAATATTAAACTTAAGAAAAAGGAAAAAAAATGATTAAAAGATGTTTATTCCCCGCAGCGGGATATGGAACTAGGTTTTTACCAGCAACAAAAGCAATGCCTAAAGAGATGTTGCCAATATTAACAAAACCGCTTATCCAATATGGTGTTGAGGAGGCTTATGCAGCAGGTTGTGANATAATGGCAACTATTACAGGTCGAGGCAAACGAGCGATTACAGACCATTTTGATATTAGTTATGAACTTGAACANCAGATTCAAGGTACTTCAAAAGAAGATTTGTTGGGTAGTATCCGTTCTTTAATTAACAATTGTACTTTTACCTATACTCGTCAAAATGAGATGAAAGGCTTGGGTGATGCAATCTATAAAGGAAAAGTTCTTGTTGGTGATAGCGCACCATTTGCTGTTATTTTAGCGGATGATTTATGTGTCAATCCTGATGGGGATAATGTTATGGCACAGATGGTAAAACTTTATGAAAAATATAAGTGTTCTATAGTGGCTATAATGGAAGTTCCAAAAGATCAGGTATATAAATATGGTGTTATTGCAGGCAAGGAGATAGAAAATGATATCTTTATGCTTCATGACATGGTTGAAAAACCTGACAACGATAAGGCTCCTTCAAACTTAGCAATTATTGGTCGTTATATTTTGACACCAGATATTTTTGAGATAATTGAAAAGACTAAACCAGGTAAAAATGGAGAATTACAAATTACAGATGCCCTTTTAACGCAAGCAAAAGATGGTATGGTTTTAGGGTATAAATTTAAAGGAAAGCGTTTTGACTGTGGTTCTTTGGATGGTTTTGTAGAGGCAACAAACTACTTCTATGATATGGAAACGAAACCAAAAAAAAAGAAATAGTCGATTTAAGTGTTATTCAACACTTAAACTAGCTTGAACAAACGCAAGAATAGATGCATTTGGTGTTTGAAGTCTTGAGGTAAATTCTGGGTGAAATTGAACACCTAGAAACCAAGGGTGATCTTTAATTTCTACTGTTTCAATGAGACCATTTGATTCTCCCGTAACTATCATACCAGCTTTTTCTAATTGCTCACGGTAAGTAGGGTTTGCTTCATAACGGTGACGATGTCTTTCATAAATAGTCTTTTGACCATTGTAAGCTTCTCTGATTATAGAACCCTCTTTAGTATCACAAGGATATTCACCTAAACGCAGTGTTCCACCCATTGGTGATTTGTGAGTTCTAAGTTGTGAGTTTCCACTTTGATCCATAAAGTTATCGATAAGATATATCATTGGGTATGGTGTTTCTTCATCAAACTCAATAGAGTTTGCACCTTCAAAACCAAGAACATTTCTCGCATATTCAACAAGCGTAAGCTGCATTCCAAGGCAGATTCCTAAATAAGGTATTTTGTTTACACGAGCATACTCAATAGCTTGTATTTTACCCTCAATACCACGGTTTCCAAAACCTCCGGCAACTAAGACGGAATCACAGTCAGCTAAAAGAGCTTCAGCTCCTCTTTCTTCAATTTGCTCAGAGTCCACCCAGCAAATTTCAACACGAGTATCTAAGTGTGCACCACAATGGATAAGTGACTCAGTTAAAGATTTGTAAGCCTCTTTGAGTTCAAGATATTTTCCTACAAAACCAACGACTGTTTTGTTTTTTGGTTGCACAATCTTTTTAACTAAGGAATCCCACTCTTCCATATCTGGATCTAATTCACCAAGATCTAACTCTTTAGCAATAGGTTTTAGGATATTTTGTCTTAAAAAGGTTACCGGAATGTCATAAATAGTTGCAGCATCAAGCGCCTCTATAACGCTATCATTTGGTACATCACAACTCATAGCAAGCTTTTTCTTAAAAGTTTTAGGAAGTGCTCGCTCGCTTCTAGCAATAATCATTTGAGGAGTAATTCCAATACGGCGAAGCTCTTGAACAGAGTGCTGTGTTGGTTTAGACTTCATCTCACCAGCAGCTTTGATATAAGGAATGAGCGTAACGTGAATAAAAAATGTTCCTGCAACTTCATCATCATGTTTCATCTGACGTATAGCTTCCATAAAAGGGAGCCCTTCAATATCACCAACTGTGCCACCAAGCTCAACTACAAGAATATCGTGTCCTTCGCCAGCCAACTTAATACGGCTTACAATTTCTCCGACAATATGAGGAATAACTTGAATAGTTTGACCAAGATAACCACCCGCACGCTCACGTTCTATTACAGAAGAGTAAACCTGTCCTGTTGTAAAGTTGGAAGATTTCAAGTATGAAGTATCTAAAAATCTCTCATAGTTTCCAATATCAAGGTCTGTTTCAGCACCATCTTTTGTAACAAAAACTTCACCATGTTCTAGTGGGCTCATCGTCCCAGGGTCAACATTGATGTATGGATCGATTTTTAACATGCCCACTTTTTTACCGGAGTGCTTAAGAAGAGTTCCAACACTAGCAGCAGTAATCCCTTTTCCAAGAGAACTTAAAACCCCACCGGTAACAAAAATGTATTTAGTCATGCAAAAACTCCAATATAATAATTACGCGATTATAGTATAAAGTCTCTTATATATAGTTTTATAAAAGAGTTAGTTTAGAAATTTATTGACTACTTATAATCTTTAAAAATAATTTCAATATTTTCATCTTTAAGATGCATACCATCAAAAAAATCGGACATTTGTAAGTTAAGTTTGTGTGGATTATAAGAACCGATAACATTTAGGTTATTTTCATATGCATATTTTCTGAGATAATTTTCAATTTCGTTAATCCTGTATTTCTTTTGCGTTTTTAAAATGTCATAAGGGATTGGATTGTAGGGAGGAAGAAAAAGAGTGATTTTGACATCCTCTTTTTTAAGATACTGTATTAAAGCGTTAAAATTTTTTGTATAAGCAAGTTCGTGATAATTTTCAAGTGAATATATATTTCCGGCTGCATAATTTTTTGACTTAGTGATAAGTTTAGACTCTTCGAGATTTTTTACTGAATCAGGGTAATGAAGAGAGCCATCCGGTTCTCTTAGATAATCATCTACTGTAATGTCTTTAGCTATATAGTATCCATTATCCTGTTTCTTGTACCTTCTATATAAATATCTGATATTTGTTAAGGTGTATTCATAGTTTCCTAATTGTTTTAAGTTGTTGATAAAGGGAACTATTTTGTCTGTTTTAATATTTGCAGAAGATATTTCTTGCTGCATATAGTCATAATATTCACTAATGCTTTTCCATCTGTTGCGACCACTATTTTTATTAAAAGCCCAAGGATCTATACCAATAATAATCTCCTTTGGAAGATATTTTTTTATCTTCTTATATGCCCCAAGTATCGCAATATAGTCCTGCATACTAGCATCATTTACAGAGTGATTATAAAAATTTAAGTTTTCTTTACTTAAGTATCTCTGTCTTACCTCTTTAGTGCGGGAGGAACCTAAAGCAATAATGTCAACTTCTTTTTTAATCTCTTTGATAAAGAGTATCTGAAAGAGCCTGCCATCAAAAGCTTCATCTCCAAGACCAGCCACTATTTTTCCATTTGCCATAGCATGAGCGGCAGCCCTTAGGCACGAGTCGGTTGAAAAAATTCCTGCAGTATCAACTTTATAGTTAAATCCCAGTATTGTGATGAAAAAGAGTATTGTTATGGAAAAAGTACGAACTATCCATTTTTGATATATATTCATATTAAAACCTAAAGTACAAAAATTCAGAATATCCACTTAGTTTTAAAACAGATACAACACTTATAAACATGAAAAATAGAGAATAATAGGTATTAGCTTTAAAAGTTTTATGAAAATAGTTAGAGTTTTTAAATAGAAAAACAATAATAAAAGCAAGGATTAACCAAAAAAAGACAGTTATGTCACCTTGAATACTAGATAAAAAACCTCCAAAGTTTAAAAAATCAAAATTATATTCTGAAAGATTCTTCTGTAAAAATCCAGGTAAAAGAACCCCATTGAATCCTATCATTCCGCTTATAACTTTGACAATATCATCAAAGCTTTCAGCCCTAAAAAATACCCATGATAGATTAATAAAATTAAAGGTGAGAAACCATGCAAAAAGTGTAGGAATTTTTATGTTAGTTTTTGCCCATGCTCTATGAACAATTAATGCAAAACCATGGAGTAAGCCCCATGCTATAAATGTCCAACCGGCTCCATGCCATAGACCTGCTAAGAAAAATGTTGCTAATAGGTTAAGATAAGTTCTTTTGGGGCTAAGTCTATTTCCTCCTAAAGGTATGTAAATATACTCTTTTAGAAAACGAGATAATGTCATATGCCATCTTCTCCAAAAATCTTGTATGCTCACAGCTTTATAGGGAGAGTTGAAATTAAAAGGAAGCTTGATATTGAAAAGTAACGCAGCTCCAATAGCCATATCTGTATAGCCGCTAAAATCAAAATAGAGTTGAAATGTATAACTTAAAGATGTAATCCATGCTTCAATAAAATATAGTTTATCTGCTATATCAAATCCATTTGTAGCCCAAGTTGCAAAAGTATCGGCAATCACTACTTTTTTAAATAAGCCTATGGAAAATATAAATAGCCCCAATGCTATATGAAAATAATTTTTAACTAAGTTTATTTTTGATGCAAACTGAGGTATCATCTCTTTGTGATGAACAATCGGACCAGCAATAAGCTGTGGGAAAAACGTAACAAAAAGGGCGTAGTTTAAAAAATCATATTCTTTTGATTCTCCTCTATAAGTGTCTACAAGATATGCAATTTGTTGAAATGTGAAAAAAGATATAGCTAATGGTAGGACTAAATTCCATGTTGGTATATCTGAGCTAGTAACAAAATTGATGTTTTCTATAAAAAAATCAGCATATTTAAAGAAGGCTAGTAGTGTTAAATTGAATGCAATTCCCATGAATAAAAGTAATTTTTTATATGAATCAGTATTTTTAATATGTATATTAAGTGATCTGGAAATCAAAAAATTAAACAACATAGAGCTTAAAATTATTGGCAAGTAGATAGGATTCCACCAGGCATAAAAAAAGAGGGAACAAAAAATAAGAAAACCTTTTCCTAAAAGAGAAAAGCCTTTCTGATTTAAATAGAAATATATAAAAAATGAAACAGGTAAAAAAGCAAATATAAAAATATAACTATTAAATAACACTTAGAGACCTTTTTTTTAATGACAGTTTAGTATAATAATATCTTATTTGAACAGTATCTATTCTGAAAGAATTTTAATGATTGAAATAGAGGGTTTTATTATAAAAATCAAGCTAAGAAGCCTATTTAATCCATTTATTAGATTTAAGATGTGTGTGAATTTCATCGGCTATATATTTATATCCTTTTGCGTTTGGATGAATATAGTCACTTTTGAGTGAAGAGCGACTGAGCACATGTGACAGAAGACCTTCAACAAGCTCTACATCCTCTTCATTAGCGAGTTCATCATACAAATCCAAAGGATTGAGTCCAAGAAGAGAGACATCAGGAACAGATATGAGTATTACATTAACATTTTTGGCTTTTGCTAGGTGAATCATCTTTTTTAAATTACTTTTGAGTTGCGTTAGGGATTTTTTTTGTAAAAGATCATTACCTCCAAAACATAAAAGTATAAGTTTTATAGAGTTGTCTTGGAGTAAATCTGGTAATCTTTGAAGGCCATCATCTGAAGTGTCACCGTTTATACCTGCGTTTATGATGTTTATATTGGTGGATTTTGTAAGTAAGTAAGGATAGTTTTCATTATGTTCAACCCCGAAACCATAAGTTATACTATCTCCGAAGGCTAAAATGGTATCTGATTTGTTTAATCGACTCACGTAAGACTTTTCCTTATTAAATGAAATGAGAAGCAAAATTGCTAAAAGTAGAATAACAAGATATCTATGCATAAGTAGTTTCTTTTGTATCCATTCTACCTAAAAATAAGTTTGATAATATATAATAACTTATTTAAATACGAGGATTAGGCATGGAAAATGCGTTTCTTTATATTATTGTTGCCTTAGGTATTTCAATTGTTATAAATATTTTTTTAAAACGCATTGGTGTTTCTCAAATTATAGGATATATTTTAACGGGTACAATCATCGTTTATGCTTTTGATTTAAGAGCAGCGAGCTCGTCTCACACTTTAGAAATGATAGGTGAGTTTGGTATTGTTTTTTTAATGTTCACTATTGGACTTGAAATATCATTGGCAAAAATGGGTTCTATGAAAAAAGAGATTTTTGGTAACGGATTTTTGCAGGTTGTTTTAACTGCTATAGTTGTTTATATGGCTAGTCATTATCTCTTTAGTTTGGATATGAAATCATCACTTATAATAGCCTTGGCATTTTCTCTCTCATCAACAGCTGTTGTTTTGAGTTATTTAAAAAGTTCTAAAGAGATTTATCGTCCTTATGGACAAAGATCTACAGGAATATTGATTTTTCAAGATATAGCAGTTATCCCTATTTTGATTTTAATAAGTTTTTTAGCATCAGAAGGGCACGAAAGCGTTTGGGTGATTTTAGAAGATACTTTTTTGAGTGTAATTATTGTGCTCGGGTCACTTTTTATTGTTGGAAAAAGGTTAATGACTTGGCTTTTACACTTTTCAGCTTCATCTGAAGTAGAAGAGTTGTTTATGGGTTCGGTATTGTTTATAGTTCTTTGTGCCTCTTTGTTGGCTTACTACATGGGCTTTAGTTACTCGTTAGGTGCGTTTATAGCGGGTATGATTATAGCTGAGACAAAGTATCATCATAAAGTAGAATCAGACATAGCACCTTTTAAAGATATACTTTTAGGTACATTCTTTGTTGTTGTTGGTATGAAAATTGATGTACTGCTTTTTATAGATAAAATAGGATTAATTGTAGGGCTCTTTTTAGCAGTTTTATTACTTAAGACGGCTATTATTTATGTAGTTATTCGTTTGTCTGACAAACATACTACATCTTTAAAGACAGGTTTAGCACTCTCTCAAGTAGGTGAATTTTCCTTTGTTATATTTGCAGTAGCAAGTAGTAATGGAATTTTAGATGAGAGTTTGGCCCAATTCCTAGTTCTTATTGTTATATTTTCAATGATTATCACTCCATTTTTTATAACAAAAATTAAAATAATAGTTGATTTCTTTTCAAAAGAGGGCAGTGTTGTTGAGGAGCTTCATCCTCTGGCAAACAGAGAAAATCACGTTGTAGTTTGTGGATATAGTGTAGTTGGTAAATTTGTTACAAAGCATCTCGATGAATTAGGTGTTCCTTATGTAGTTGTAGATAATAGTTATAAACATGTAAAAGAGGCTATAAAAGATGGTAGAGAGGCTTATTTAGGTGATGTTTCAAAACTCTCTATACTCAATGCGATGCATATAGAAAAATCGGCATCAGTAATTGTTACTTTGGATAATTTAGAGAAAAAACGATTGATTTGTGAGGCAGTCTTAGAGCATACAAAAAATGTAAATCTTATAGTAAAAGTTGTCTCACTAGAAGAAAAAGAGAAGTTAGAAGATTTAGACATAACAACTATTGTTGATGGCAAAGTTGAGGTAGCTAGAGTCTTAGTTGAGAGAATGCTTACTTGTCAGTTAAATTACAAGTAATTCGATTGATATCTTTTACGAAGCAAAAGGAACTTGTTCCTTTTGCAGACTATGAACTAGTTTCCGCGTGAACCTGGTTTAATAGCTTCACTACCATCTTTACAAAGTGGACATTCTTCTGGAGAATACATTTCAAATGTAAAGTCTGCTAATGCGAAAAATGGAATATCCTGAGGCAACTTACAGTTAGACTGCGTTTGTATATTACTGTTTTCTCGTTTACAAAAACCACGATTTGCTAAAGCAGCAGCTCCAACAATTTCACCACCAAGTTCTTTTACTACTGCTGCAGCTTCCATAGCAGAACCACCAGTCGTGATAATGTCTTCACACATAAGAACTTTTTCGCCTTTATTGACTTCAAAACCACGACGGATATTCATAACTCCATCAACTCTCTCGGCAAAGATAAAACGAACATCAAGTGCAGTTGCAAGAGCAAATCCAGCTATAAGGCCACCAAGAGCAGGAGAACAAACTGTGTCGATTTCAATACCACTCTCTTTAATCTGTTTCGCTAGTGCATCAGCAAGTAGTTTCGCAGTTTTTGGGTCTTCTAAAACTTTTGCAGATTGAAGATAAAATTGTGAATGGTTCCCGCTACTAAGTTTAAAGTGCCCCTCTAAAAGAGCATTTGCATCCATATATATTTTTTTAACGTCCATAATTAAACTTTTAATATTTCAGCTTCTTTATCTTTTAAGATGCTGTCAATTTGTGCTGTGAATTTATCAGTAATTTTTTGTATTTTATCTTGAGCAGTTTTTGAATCGTCTACTGTTATTTCTTTATCTTTTTCAAGTTTTTTAACTTTATCATTAGCATCACGTCTGTCGTTTCTAACTGAAACTTTAGCGTTTTCACCCATGATTTTCATTTTCTTTACAGATTCCTGACGCTGTTCAACTGTCATAGGAGGGAAAAACAGTTTGATTTGATCGCCATCATTATTTGGATTTACACCAATATTTGCTGCGGCTATCGCAGATTCTATGTTGCCTAAAAGATTTTTTTCCCAAGGGTTTACTACAATTGTTGTTGCATCAGTAGCTAAGACAGAACCAACTTGATCAAGTGGTGTTGGAGTTCCATAATAGTCGATTTTTACGTTGTCTAAAACAGAGATTAAAACCTTACCAGTTCTAAGTGTTTTAAAGTCTCTTTGCATATGTTCTATGCTACCTAGCATCTTTGATTCGCAGTCGCTATATATTTCGTTAAGCATTTTGTTTCCTTGTTGTATGAAAAAATAATGATGTAATTGTAGCAAGAAATATTTTAAATGATATAAAAGTAGTTTTGAGAGTGTTTATGTAGAGTTAAAATAGCTGCTTAAAGCAGCTATTTTATAATTTATTTTGCTGGAGCTTCAGGTGTAGTTACAGGGGCAGGAACTGTTGTAGGTGCAACAATATTAGTCTCTTCAATCATGTTGTCAACAACAGATGCCTGATTAGCCTGAGAATACATATAACCAAGTGTTATAGTGTTGACTACAAATAAAAATCCAATAGTAAATGTAGCTTTTGCTAAAAAGCTGTTTGGACCTTTTGCTCCAAATACGGAGTCATTCGAGCCACTGTATGCTCCAAGACCGATACTTGAGCTTTTTTGTAACAATACTGCGATTACCAATATTACCACTAAAACTATTTGACTTATAAATAAAAAACTTGTTGTCATAAATATATCCCTGAATATTAAAAGTTGCGAATTATACCCAAAAAAAAGTCATAATACAATTTAAGGTATAATTTTAAAAATTTTTGAGGATACTAAAGTATGAGAGATTACAGAAAAATTATATTTTTATTGATAGTTGCTCTTTTTTTATTGCAAATGTATGTGATGAAACAGGATGAAAAAATTGGAAATGGTCAAATTCAAAAACCAATGGTTGCTGTTAGTACGTTCTCTCTTTATGATATAACCAAACATATTTCTGCTAATACATTACAAATTGTGAACATTATCCCCTTTGGAGTTGATCCACACTCTTATGAGCCGACACCAAAGTCAATGGTTAATATAAGTAAAAGTAAACTAGTCTTATTTAGTGGCGCTGGTTTGGAACCTTGGACAAATGGTTTTGACTTTAAAAACAAAGTTGTAGATATAAGTAGGCATATCAAGCTAAGAGAATTGGATGAAGATGAGCATGAACACCATGAGTTCCATGATGATCAATGCGAACATAATACAATAGATCCACATTATTGGTTAGATTTTTCTAATATGGCAATTGCTACAAATCTGATTACAGAAGAGCTAATCAAGATATCTCCATCAAATAAGTCATTATATGTAACAAACAGAGATAGCTATCTAAAAATGTTAGAGAAGTTAGATGCTGATTATAAAAAAAGATTAGCTACTTGTCAGCTTGATACATTAATTGTGAATCACAATGCTTTGGGATATTTGTCAAACAGATATGGTTTTCACGTAGAGTCGTTGAGTGGATTCTCTCCAGAAGCAGAGCCGAGTGCTAAAAATATGGCAAGATTGATATCTCATGTGAAAGAGCACTCTGTCTCTACAGTTTTTTTTGAGACTTTTGTAAGTGACAGAGCTATCAAAAATATTGCTAGTGAAGCTAAAGTTTCTGTTGATGTGCTTCAGCCTCTTGGAAATATAACAGCTGATGAGGCTCAGAAAAACTTATCATATAAAGATATGATGTATTTAAATTTAGAAAAGATTTCCAAGGCTCTTGTGTGCCAATAAAATTTAAAGTTCCTATCTTTGATGTTAAAAACTTAGACTTTAGAGTTAGGGGATTAAATATTCTTACATCGATTTCTTTAGAGATTTTCAATGGAGAATATGTTGCTATTATAGGACCAAACGGAGGAGGTAAAACTACTCTTATTAGATTGCTTTTAGGGCTTCAAACGCCAACTAAAGGTTCCATAAAACTTTATGGAAAAAAGATTAAGAATTTTAAAGAATGGTATAAAATAGGCTATGTTCCTCAACGTGCTTCCTTGGTAGACGAGAATTTTCCAGCAACTGTAGAAGATATAGTGAAAATGGGAAGAGTTTCAAAAAGAACTTTTTTAAGGGCTATGAGCAAAGAAGATAAAAACGCAGTGCAAGATGCTATGGTAAAAATGGATATACTTAATCTAAAAAACAAAATGGTTGGTACTCTTTCTGGCGGACAACGTCAACGTGTTATGATTGCTCGTGCTCTTGCATCAAATCCTGAAATTCTAATTTTGGATGAACCAAATACCGGCGTGGACATGGTTTCACAAAAAAACTTTTATGCTCTTTTAGCAAAATTAAATAAAGAAGAGAAGATAACAATAGTTTTTATTACACATGATATTGGTGTTATAGCAGATGATATCGGAAGACTATTCACTATAAACCAAAAAGCTACGATCTGCAACAATCCAAAAGAGACTTTGAGTTGTGAAGATATGAGTGAACTTTACGGAATTGAAGCTCACCTTATTCATAATCACAAGCATGAGCATTAAATATGTTTGAAATATTTGAGTATGACTTTATGCAACGAGCATTTATTGCAGGAATTTTAATAGCTACTCTCGCATCTATCAGTGGAACATTTATAGTATTAAAACGCTACTCTTTGATGAGTGAAACACTTGCTCATTCAGCACTTGTTGGTGTTGCAGTCGGTTTAGTAGCAGGCTTTAATCCATTATGGATGGCCGTAATAGTTGCAATAATTGCTGCTTGGATAATTGAGTATCTTCGAACTGAATTTTCTCTTTACTCTGATGCGATACTCTCTATTCTTCTTTCCGGTTCGTTAGCTATAGCAATTATTATTGTATCTCTTGGTGGTGCGTTTAATAACTCGCTGTTTTCTTATTTGTTTGGTTCTATCCTCTCTGTAAGCAGTGAAGATGTTGTAACTATTATGATTTTTGGCTCTATATCTTTAATGCTTTTAGTTACTTTTTCAAAAGAACTCTATTTTATAGCTTATGATGAAGAGGTGGCAAAAACAAGTGGAATAAGAGTTAAGTTATTAAATTTTTTACTTGTCACTGTTGTTGCAATTATTATTGCTCTTTCTATCCGAGTTGTGGGAAGTTTACTTATTGGAGCGCTTATGGTTATTCCAACTGTTTCAGCGCTTCAGTATAGAGTGGGATTTTTAAACACTATACTTATCTCTCTGTTTATAGCACTTTTTAGTGTTGTAGCAGGTATGACACTCTCTTTTTATTTCTCTTTGCCTTCTGGAGCCACTATCGTGTTGTGTGTTATTATCATTTTTATTACTTCTTTGATCATAAACAAGAAATGAAAGTAAGTTCAGAATTTTCAAAATATGCAGAGCACTATGGCTCTCATAATATTATACAAAATAAGGTTGCGGATAAGCTCCTTACTCATATTCAAGGTGAGCCTAAAAATGTATTGGATTTAGGATGTGGTAGAGGAGCTATATGTAAAGGGATATCTTGGGATTATGAATCATTTATAGGAGTTGATTTTGCGCCCGGCATGCTAGAATTGCATCCTTCTTCAAAAAAAATAAAATGTTTCAATGGTGATTTTAATAATGAAGCACTTTTTAAAAATCTTTTACAATACAAATATGACTATATCGTTTCTGCTTCTGCATTGCAGTGGGCTGATGATTTAGAAAATGTATTTAAAAATATAAAAAGTTTTAATGCTCCTATAGCACTTGCTATCTTTACAGCTAACACTTTTAAGACTCTAAACGCAACCGCTTCTTTAAGATCAATACTAAGAACAGCAGGTGAGATTGATTTACTGCAACAAAAATATTTTGATGCTGTCTTTGAGGTTGTCAATTACAAATTAGAATTTGAATCTACAAGAGATATGTTTAGGTATATTAAACAGAGCGGTGTGAGTGCTTCGAGAAAAGTATTGGATTACAAGCAGACTAAAACGCTTATGAGAGACTATCCGGTAAATTATTTAGAATTTGAAGTTGCGTTTATTTATTCAAATCCATCGTCATTCCAAGCTTGACTTGGAATCTAAGAACACAACTTTTCTAAGTTATATAACTCATATCTTATATATTTAAAGTTTTCACTATAGACAGCATTGTGCAGTTTAAACAGTTCTTCTAAAACGCGAGAAGACTCTTGTGCTCTTTTAAAGTTAGCAGTTATTATGCTTGATATGTCAGTTCTATTTAATTCGCTTTTTATAGTAGGACGAAGCACATCATTTAGACTATCGCGATGAAGCAGTAGTTCGAGATTTTCTTCTATTCTTGCTTTGTGGCGGAGTTCTTTGAGTTTTATTGAGAGTTCTTTGTTGTTGTCTCGATATCTCATGATATCTTCTACGACTCTTATGCCTTCTTTGAGGCGGTTGAGGTTAGCATCTATCACCCGAAAAAGTTCGGGTGATAGGTTTTTTTTAATCATCGTTTCCAAAAATACCAAATAGTTGCAGTAAAGCAGTAAAGATGTTTAAAAAGTCTAAGTAAAGTGCTATTGCACCATCAATTGGTGTTTGGTAAGAACCGTTCATAATGTTTTGAGTATCATAAATAACCAAGATACTAAATAGAATCACAACAGCACCAGAGATAATAACATGAAGCATTGGGTTACCAATAAATATGTTAAGAATTGAAAAACCAATGATTACTAGAAGAGCAATCATTAAAGGTTTAGTATATCCAGTAAAATCTTTAGTTGTTTTGATGGCATAAAAACTCATAGCACCAAAAACTACTGAGGTCATTGCAAATGCATTACCTATAATAGAAGCACCACCACTCATTCCAAGTGTACGAGCTAAAAGTGGAGCAAGCATCAAACCTGTCATAAATACAAACGCAAACATTACAGCTAAATTAATACCTGGTTTATGTTTAACAAATTGTAAACCTATTAGAAGACCAATTTCTAAAAAAAACAATGGCCAAAAGTAAGCTTGTATAGCTCCAGCTAAAGGAACACCAACATAGGCGCCAACAGCACCTGCCATCATAGAAGCGGCAAATAGTTTGTATGTCTCTTTAACAAAAGAGATTATTTGTGAATCATCTCTTGAAGCAGTTTCATAAGCAAAAGAGTTACCTCTTGCATAATCACGATCATAAAGTCCCATAATTAAATTCCTTTTTTATACCTAATATTTGTTAGGCACATTTAAATTATTTATTAGTATTTTATATACAAAGAGTTAATGCATAGCAACATAAAATTATATTAAAAATATTACTTACATTATATTAGAGTTTAATTTTTAAGTAGAAGAAATTAAACTATAAATAATAAAAACTAATCTAAAGTAAACATATTTTAAAAACTTTTCAAATTCTTTTGAAATACTATTGACATTAAAGATAGTTTCTCCTATAATTCCCATCCACAAACAGAGAGACCTTGTTTAAAAGGCCTAGAGAGACTTCGAGTTGAAGCTTTTGAAATTGTTTGAGATCATTGAAAACTAAGCAAGTAATAGACTCAATAGTAACAACTATTAAGTTGGAATATTACTTAGAAATAACTAATAAAACAACAACCG
>JGI997J19993_1000218_pt1 | contig 19072 bp, 20 predicted proteins | sample Etolagbewater25m_FD_19993 | JGI IMG/M metagenome (IMG submission 19993)
AAATATAAATGACTTAAGTTTTGCTCTTGGAAAATATGCAAAGCTTGACTTTACTCATAGAATAGAAGGTTGTAACAGTGAAGTTACAATGGGATTAAATAATTTAGCTAATATTATTAATGAAATGTTAGTAGAAAATAAATCAAATGGATTAACTCTTAATGCAACTAGTGATATTTTACTAAAAAATGTAAACTTATTAAACCAAAACTCAAATGAAGCTGCAGCTGCTTTAGAAGAAACAGCTGCTGCAATAGAAGAGATTACAAGTAATATTTCAAATAATACACACCATATAGTAGAGATGGCAAAACTAGCATCAAATGTAACAGATTCTGCTTCAAAAGGGGAAGCTCTAGCTTCTCAAACAACAAAAGCTATGGATGAGATAGATCAAGAGGTAAATGCTATTAATGAAGCTATTACTGTTATAGACCAAATAGCATTCCAAACAAATATTTTAAGTTTAAATGCAGCTGTTGAAGCAGCTACTGCTGGTGAAGCTGGTAAAGGGTTTGCTGTTGTTGCACAAGAGGTTAGAAATCTTGCTTCTAGAAGTGCAGAGGCTGCAAATGAGATTAAAGCCTTAGTACAAAATGCAACTACAAAAGCAAATGGGGGTAAAAAGATATCTGAAGAGATGATAAGTGGATATACAGCACTCAATGAGAATATCTCTAAAACTATTGATTTAATAAAAGATGTAGAGATGGCTAGTAAAGAACAACTTACNGGTATTGAACAAATCAATGATGCTGTAAATAGTCTAGACCAACAAACTCAACAAAATGCTATGATTGCTTCTCAAACTCATGATGTCGCTTTAGAAACTGACACTATTGCAAAACTCGTTGTAAAAGACGCTGATGCAAAAGAGTTTATTGGGAAAAACATGGATAAGAGAAAAGAACCTACAGATTTACACTATCAAGGGAAAGAGAGAAGAAAAAGAGAAAAAATTATCAAAGAGGTAATCACGGAAAACCATCAAGATAATTCTCGTTCTCAAACATCTCCACAAAAACAAACTTCTTCTTCAGAAGATTTAAAAATAGTACAAACTTCTACTACTGAGCATGATGATTGGGAAAGTTTTTAAACTTTCCCACTATATGAGATTAAAGTAAGAAAGTAGTATAATATTTATAAATAAAACAACTTTTACAAGGGGTTAAAGTAATTGGAATATATAGTAATAAGTTTTACGCACAAAAATACAGATATAGCCACTAGAGAAAAGTTAGCATTTAACAATGAAGTTGAGAAAGAATCTTTTTTAAAAGATATTATAAAATCAACTCTTATAAATGAAGCTATACTTTTATCAACATGTAATCGAATAGAATTAATCATCAACACTCCAAGTGCAAAAGAAGCTAGTAAATTAGGTATTGAAAACTTCTCAAAACATTCGACTTTATCAATTAAAGAGCTTTATACTAGAGCTGATATCTATGAAAATGAGAGTGCAATTCACCATATATTTACAGTTGCATCTTCACTTGATAGTCTTGTAGTTGGAGAAACTCAAATTGCAGGACAATTAAAAGACTCTTTTAAATTCGCTATTGAAAAAAACTTTTCTGGACAAAATTTATCAAGAGTTTTACATTATGCTTTTAAATGTGCAGCACGAGTAAGAAATGCTACACAACTAGGAAGTGGTTCTGTTTCAGTAGCTTCAACAGCAGTTGCGCAAGCAAAACAATTATACAAAAATACTAAAGGGGTGAGAGCTTTAGTTATAGGTGCTGGGGAGATGAGTGAGTTAGCCTGTAGGCATTTACTTAAATATGGTTTTGATGTTGTCATTTGTAGTAGAAACATTAAAAAAGCTAGAATACTGGCTCATTCTATTATAAGTGATGGAAATGGTGATGAATACAGCCATGACCAAATAGAGATACGACCTTATGAGGAGTTAGAAACACTTCTTAACTCAATGAGACTTATGATAACTGCAACAAGTGCTCCTTATCCAATCATCAAAAAAGAGATGGTAAAGGAGTTTGAATACACTAGAAACTGGTTTGATATAGCACTTCCAAGAGATATAGAAGATATAGAATTTGAAAATCTCAATATCTATAGTGTAGATGATTTACAGTGTATTGTTGATGAGAATATGGAACTTAGAGCGGAACAAGCAAAAGAAGCATACAGTATAGTTGGGAAAATGACTGTAGAGTTTTTTAGTTGGTTACAAACTTTAAGTGTAGAACCTGTGATAAAAGATTTACATCTTAAAAGTGAAGAGATAATAGATAAAAAAATTAAAAATGCTCTTAAAAAACATTTTATAAAATGTGAAGATGAAGAAAATATTAAAAAACTATGTCAAACTGTAATGGCTGAATTTTTACATCATCCAACAGTAAAATTAAGAGATGTATCAAAATCAATTGATGGAGATATAGTTTTAGGAACTACACAAAACCTTTTTAATCTTAGCTCTGATATATAAAATATAGGTCTTAAAACCTATATTTTTATACTTATTTTATAAGATTATCCCCTCTTATTGTATCTATATCTAAACCTAATGATTTAAAGTTACTTCTCACTGTATGTTTTTCTTCTAAAACTTTTGAGTTATAGTATCCCATCTCCTCTTTTGGCAATAACATTTTTTGTAAATCAAAATCAGCTCTTGGCTGTGCATTCATATAAAGTACTACATCTGCTACTTCTTGATCTGCTAAACTACCACCTTGACTTAATGGCATATTAGATTTTACCCAAGCTGCTGCTTTATCAAGTTTACTCATACCAGCACCTGTATTATAAGATAGCCATTTACCACTTGCATCTTTGCCCCATAATGGAGGAAATGCACCTACTATACCCTCTCCATTTACCCCATGACATGATGCACATTTCGTTTTATACACCTCTTGACCTGCTACATAGTTTGCATGTGTAGCTTTTTTTTGAATTGCTTTAAAATGTTTTACACCTTTTGGATATAGTTTTGTATTATGTGCACTCCAAGGTCCTTTTTCATTCATTTTTATAGGCATATCTGTTGAAAGCCATGTAATGTATGCAGCAATAGCAACACTTGCTTCACTATCAATAATTGGTCGTTTCCCATTCATACTTCTCATAAAACAGTTATTTGATCTATCTTGTAATGTTTGAACAGTTTTTTCCCTTTTTGACCAAGCGGGAAATGCAGCTGCTGTACCTATCCAGCTTGAAATCCCATCTGCTGTACCAACTTTTCCATCACTCCCTACAAGGTGACAACTTTTACATTGAAGTTTATTTTCAACTAAATCTTTTGTCAGGGGATGAGTATCTGTATTTGCCACAATGTCTTCACCTAATTTTACTATTTTCCCAACTTCACCACTAGGATAAGTTGTTGGTGCACTTCCTGCAAACAAATAACTAGCTCCCAATAAGCTCATTGTCGCTACTTTAAGTATATTTTTCATATTTTCTCCCTTTAAGTTTTATGATAAAGTGAGTATATAACTAAAAAGTAAATTTAATGTTGATTTTTAAGCGTATGTTTTAAGTATTTTTTAAGAAAGTGAATTGAAAGATATTTCCATCTTTCTTCGTAGAGTTTACATCTACTTGTATATTATGAAGTTCACAAATATTTTTTACTATATTTAATCCTATTCCAAATCCACCTTTAATAGAGTTTTCTTTATAGTATCTATTAAAAATAGTTTTTGTATCTTTTATAATATCCCCATAATTTTGAATACTATATATAATATTTTCATCTTTTTTATAAAGCTTTACTACTATATAAGTATGAGGATAAGAGTATTTTAGACTATTTGAAAGAGTATTATCTATAATTCTTTGTAGTTGGGTTCTATTAATTTTAATTTCAATATGCTTTTCAATATCTACTTGAAAAGCCAATTTTTTTGGTTGTGTGAGACTTTCAAATTGAGATAATCTCTGCTTTAAGAAAATAGAAAAATCAACATGTTCTTTTGTAAACTTCACATGTTTATATTTTATTAAATACTCAATATCTTGATAGACTAAAAGTAAATTTTTTACCCCATTGATTGATCTACTTATCTCTTTTGTGTTAGGTTGATTTTCCTGAAGTATTTCAAGGTTTAATTGGATAATTCCAAGAGGTGTTTTCAGTTCATGCATCGCATCATTAAAAAAAGCATCTAAAAACTCATTTGCTTTTTTATAAGGATAAATACTTGATTTTATTATAAGAAAAATTGAGATAAAAACAAATAAACTGATATATATAGTAAGCATCAAGAATTTTAAATACAGCCTATCATACGAAACTATTTTTGAAATTTTTAAATATTTAATACCTAATCTGTTTTGTGCCAATTCCAATTCAACATCTACTGTAGTATCATCTTGTTTAATAGAATTATTTTTTGTTTGATAGATAACTTCTTGAAAATTGTTTTTTAATTCTACATTATATTGGAATGACTTTGGCATAATAAATCTATCACTTTTTGAACTTGTAAAGTCATATATTGCTCTTTGAATTTTTTGTGAATAATCTATGAGTTTATTTTTTTGTTCATTTTTATAACTTTCTATCTCAAGATTGAGATTGAAGTATCCAACAAACCCTAGAAATATAAGAAAAATAAAACTATAAAAAAGAGTTGTTTTTAATATGAAGTTTTTATTGTCTATCAACTTTATACCCTAATCCTCTTTGAGTGATTATCAACTCTTTTGTTGTTTTATCTCTAATTTTTTTAATACTTATTCTAATATCTGATTCATTAATATATTTATCATCCCACACTTCAATTCGCAAGTTTTCTATAGATACAAATTGATTTTTATGTGAAATAAGACAAAAAAGTAAATCTTTTTCTTTTTTAGTTAAATTTACTACCCCTTCATTACTAAAAAGTTCATTATTGAGTACATTGTATTGAAATCCATTATTTAACTCTATTAGCTCTTGATTCTCTTTAGAATAAAACAATTTAATCAGTTGTTCAATTCTATATTTTAACTCTTTTGGAGAAAATGGTTTTTTAATATAATCATTACAACCAAGTTCATATCCTAAACTTAAATTATTAATATCTGTCAAAGATGTTATATATATTACAGGTGTGTTATTGTTATTTTCTCTTAAATGTTTTACTAGTTCATAACCACTTAGTTTTGGAACTCTGATATCTAAAATAAGCAGTAAATAATTTTTTTCATAAATTGCATTAAGAGCCTCTTCTCCATTATCAAAATCATCAATTTTATAATCTAAAGATTCTAAATACTCTTTAATAGTTTGTCTATATTCAAAATCATCTTCAAGTAATAAAAGTCTCATATTATTGTAATCTCTTTTGTTTTATTTTTTTTGAGTTCATATCCTTTATTTATCTTAATATGGTTCGTATTTTCTAATGCAATGAAAATATATCCTAAACGACTTTCATTCAAATCATAATAAGAAAAATAGCTAAAAGAATATTCCTTATTTGAAATATATCCATAGTCTTTTAGCTGTGTCAAATCTAAATCTTTTAATAAATTTATATTATTTTGATTAACAAGTGTATAGTTATATATTGAAGGATTGTTTTTAAGTTCGCTAGCTATCTCTAAATACTTCTTATCTAACAAAACAAAAAGTCTATAACCTCTTTTATCTAATTGCTTCGCTAAGTTATCAAACCCAATAATCACTTCAATAGAACCTATAAAAACATCATTCACTATTAAAGGTGAAATTGCTTTTATATTTAGTCTTTTCCCTAATTCTATTGATACAAAAGGTTGTAGTTTGTTTTTTACCTCTACTAATCCTTGACGAAAAGAACTTAAAGCGATATCTTTTTTAGAGATATCCCAACTTCTTAAATATGTTGTAAGATTTCTATTATGTATTTGAACTTCAAAGCTTATCTCTTGTGCATTTTTTAATGTTTCTATTTTTTGATTGATTAACTGAAAACTTTTTTCTCGATTTTGTTGTAAAAAACTTTCTATTATTTGTTCATCTTTTGATAATAAAATAGAAAGAGACAAGGCATATCTTTTTTGCTCTTCAAAAAGATATTTTGTCGTGTTTAGATTGTTTTCAAGATTATTGATAAGATTTTCATTACTATCTATTTTTGTAATTATATAAAATACAAAGAGAGTAAAAAACACTATCACTACTAAAAAAGCAATAAAATACTTATTTAAATTTATATTTAAAATATTCAAACACACTCCTAGTATAATAAATGATTATAACAAAATAGTATTTAAATACTATGATATCAGTTTTCTCGTTTATTTTTAAAATAGATATAAAGCAATAAAAATAAAAATGAGAACATCAAAGGATAAAAGAAATAATACTCTTTTAGTACTAACTTATTCTTTTCTATTTTACTTTTTTCCAGCTTATCAATAGTGTCATATATATTTTTTAAGTCACCTTTACTCAAGGCTACAAATGTTTTCCCATTTGTTGTGCTTGAAAGTTGTTTCAGTACATACTGATTTGTTGCACCTATCCCTATAGTATAAATTTTGATACTATATTTTTTGGCTAGTTTTAAAACAACATCTAAAGGTACAGAGCTAGCCGTATCAGCACCATCTGTTATGGCTATAATTATTTTTGATTTTGTTTCTCTGTTTTTCAGTATATTTATAGAGGTTGCAATGCTATTTATCAAAGCAGTTTTATCTCCCACTATTCCTATTCTTAAACTATTAATAATTCTATTTTGAGCTTTTTTATCATAGCTTAGTGGTGAAGCTGTCATCACAGTTGAACCAAAAACTACCAAACCTATATTATCATTTATCCTTTTATTGATAAAATCATTGACTATTTCCTGAACTACTTGCCATCTGTTTTGCTGTGGTGCATTAGGATTAAATCCTATTTGTCGCATAGAACCACTTGTATCTAAAGAAAGTACCATATCTATACCATCTTGTTTTGTATTAACACTATGTAACTCTTTCATAGGAGAAGCTAATGCAATGATCGCCAATGAGATAGCAGACCATTTTAAAAGAGAGATAAAACTATTGTTGATACTATTTGACTCTGAGTAGATATTCAAGTGCGGCATATAGTATGATTGTACTTTTGCTTTACAAAACTTATTACATACTATAAATAAGACTAAGACTAACAATAAATAAGGATATTCAAATGAAATAGTATCAAACATCTAAACTATCCAAAAAAGTTTCATATTTCACTTTTATACTATTTGGTATCTCTTGTGAAATATTTTTTCTATACTTAAACTGTTCTAATTCATGATGTAACTCTTCAAACAATCGAGTTTCTCTCTCCTCTTTAACTAATAATCTTCCGTATTTAGAAATAGTATATGCAGCATTTTTTTGATTTGAAAACTCTATATTTTTTAATATTTTAAAATACTCTTTTTGTTTTGAGTTTTTTTTAATTTTTATATAGATATATACAAAATAAAGTATCAAACAAATAAAACATAGACCTAAAAGAATTAATCCATAATATAAATATATACTATGGTCAGGTATCTCTACAATTGGTTTTATATCATTTATTTTTAGCATGGGTTTCTTTTAAAAAATCAAATTTCATAATGTAATAGTATCAAATAAAAGCCAAAATATATATTTAAATAGTATAATAATTTTTATGAAAAATCTTAAAAAACTTATAAATATACTCACTTTATCAACTTTGACACTTACAATCTCAGGGTGTAATCAATCAGCAACAAGTGTTTTAGAAAAAGACCCTATTTTTGGACAAAATATGCAATACACAAAAGTAGGTAAAATCATAAAAAATAATGATGTAAAAGCTCTCATCAACATCACATATTTAAATTCTGTAGATAGTAAAACTTGGGACAATGGAAAACAAAATTTTCTAGTAGGTACATACATAGCAGAAGATACAAATACTAACTATACACTTACTCTAAATGAATTTAGTCCTATCTCTATTGACAAAGTACCAAAAGATAATAAAACATTCCAAAACATTGCACTTCATAATAAATGGGCAAAATACACCATCACAACTTTTGATGATGTAGAAGATAAAAAACTTACATTAGTTTATAGAAACAACATCGATAATAATGCAACAATAGTTTTTACAAAAGAGTAACCTAAAGTAGAATTCAGGCTATCTTATGATTTTAGTCTTAGATTTCTAATAATTTTTAATAGTATTAACCAAGACTTGAAAATTCATAGGTTTATCTTTATGTAAATGATTATAATAGATAAAATAATTTGCTAACACTTTTTTCCCATATTTTTTTGTTTCATCATAAGGGAGAAGTTCCATACTTAAAAATGGTTCATATTTCCCTTTTCGAAAAAAGCCACTTCTTAATAATCTCTTTGTAAAACCTATCCCACCATTGTAAGCATACGCTACAAATAAAGGATTATCCAATTTTCTTGTAAGATAATCAAGATGATGATTTGCATATTGTAGATTTGTTTTAGCTTCAAGTTGTTTATCTATATCATAAGCTTCTTTGAGTTGCTTAGCTATTGCCTTACTTAAAAATGGCATAATTTGCATAGTTCCCATAGCATAAGCACTTGATATAGATGTTGGGATAAATCTACTCTCTTGTCGCCCTATAGCATATATCAAAGCTTGTCTCTCTTTTGATAAGTTTTTAAGATGTTGTTTAAATGGCATCACAAAGTAAGAGTTTCTATATCTATCATATCTTTCTTTTACAAAAGCCAAATGACCTAAAGTTTCATCATTTCCAAAAGTGTCTTGGTATTTTTGAAGTTTTGCCTCATCTATTTTTTTTGTGTCATTTAATACTTTAAGCCAACTAAATGGATTTGATATATCAAAAATATTTTTACTACTTGGGTTTTGTTTGATATTAAATACGATATTTTGTTGCTCTTTTTTCAAAATATTATTTGCATACAAAGTATAAATATTCACATCCCAACTTTTTGTTAAATTTTCTAAATATTTTTTATCTTTTGTTAATAAATATTGCCAAAAAGTGACATTGTCTTTTTCCATTTTGAAATACGCTTTATTATATGCTTCATCTAAATACTTCAAAGCTATTTTCTCTTTTTTATGTTTTACGGCATTGATAGCTAGATGAAAAGTTGTTTTAAAATCTAACTCATCAGAACTCAAATTTAAAAGTGATTTTTGGGCTTTTTTCATAGCAGGATTTGTCACTATTAGTTTTACTGTTTGTCCAAACTCTTTATCTTCTTTTAACTTATTTATCAAAGTTTTTGGAAAAAATTGATTGAAATGTTTTACACGATATACACCGCCACATTGATTAAACACACCAAAAAAAGTTTCTTTGTCACTTAGCTCTAAAGTTTTAAAAGGAATTGCTGAGTTTAAAATTTCTAATTTCAATGCAAATTTAGGATACTCTATTGCCACTTTTTTGATAACTTTTTGTAAATTTTGTTTTGAAAGTTTTGTTGCTTCATAGATACTAAGACCTGCTTCTATACAATAATCTTTTTTAGTTACAAGAGAAGATGTTTTTGCTTTACGACATTGTTTATAGTCTTTATATACCTCATCGTTAGATTTATTAATATATCTATAAAAAATTTTATCATTGAAATACTTTACTTGACTGAGTGCTTCATTTGCCTGATTTGGGGTGATATCTTTATTTAAATATCTCCATATATAAAAATCTTTTGCATAACTTTTTGGTTGTTGTTCTAGCCAGTCTAAAGTTATTTTATCATCTGTTGCAAACAAAGATGAAGTAATAAGTAGTAAAAGTATGCTTTTTAATATCAAAATATATCCTTATGTTTTATTCGTATAATCATATGTAATTATCTAAAAAATGATTATACAAAAAACTATTTTATATAAGGTAAAAGCTTCTCCACACAAAGACCCATTGCAGTAGATTCATACCCATCTACATATTTTATATAAGGTTTACAAAAGCCTTCTACCATAATAGCACCTGCTTTCCCCATACATTCACCACTTTGAATATAGTTTTCCAAATCAGCTTTATCAAACTCTTTAAAATGATAAGTTGTAGTTGATATATCTTTAATATAAGTATCCTTTGATTTAAAAATCATACAAGTGATGATACTTACTTCATTGTTACTTTGAAGCTTCAACATTCTCCTAGCATCCTCTTTATTTTTGGCTTTTCGTAAAAGTTCTCCATTTGAAGTGACAACTGTATCTGCAACAAGAAGAGGCATTTCATCACAACCAAATTTTTCGTAAAGCTCATCAAACTTTCCTGTTGTAGCAACTTTTACGAACTCTCTTGGTTCTTTAATCGTGATACTATCTTCATCAAAATCTCCACCATTTTGAATAAATTCAATTTCATGTTGTCGTAAAAGTAAAGCTCTTGTTTGTGAATTTGAACCCAATCGTATCAATCTAAAAGCTCCTTTGCTTGTATCGCTATTGCTTTTTCTTCATTTGTTGTGATGGTTAAATGTACTAAATCAAATTTATCTGTTGATTCATAGATAGCATGGCGTACAAGTTGACTATTTTCCCCTATACCACCTGTTAAAACTATAGCATCAACTTTTCCTAAAATCATCAAATAACTTCCTATATATTTTTTTACTCTATAGATAAACATCTCTAACGCTAGTTTTGCATGTGCATCACCTGCATCAATCAGTTTTATCACTTCTCTTAAATCACTCGTTCCACAAAGTCCTTTAAAACCACTTTGTTTATTTAGAATATTGTATATCTCTTTTCTCGTACAATCTAATTTTTCCTCAAGATAATATACAAGTGAACCATCAATATCTCCACATCTTGTCCCCATCATAAGTCCTTCAAGTGGTGTAAATCCCATAGAAGTATCAATACTTTTTCCATTTTTTATAGCACAAGCACTTGAACCATTTCCTAAATGTAAAGTGATAAAATTACACTGTTGCAGTTTCTTTCCTAACTGTTTTGCAGCTTCTTGTGCTATATACTGATGACTTGTGCCATGAAAACCGTATTTTCGTATATGATATTTTTCATAATACTCATAAGGAAGAGGATAAAAACTAGCATAATCAGGAATTGTCTGATGAAAAGCAGTATCACAAACTATAACTTGTGGTATATCTCCTAATGTTGCACTAATAGCTTTTATCCCTTCAAGATTTGCAGGATTATGCAAAGGGGCAAGTTCACAAAGTATCTCTATCTTTTTTATCACATCTTCATCTACTAAAGTTGCTTTTGTAAAAAAGTCTCCACCATGAACAACCCTATGCCCAACACAAAAAATATCTTTTGGGTCATTGATCAAATCTTCTTCTTGTAGTTTTTGGAGAATTTTTTCAATCCCCTCTTTATGAGATTTTACTTCCTCTTTAATACCACTTTTAAGTTCTTCCATATTCTCTTTACAAAAAAGTTTATATTTTATTGATGAACTACCACTATTCAGTACTAAGATTTTCATTTTATTCCTTCAAATTGTATTGACTGTGCTTGAATTGCTGTGATTGCTATAGTATTTACTATATCACTTACTAAACATCCTCGACTTAAATCATTGATAGGTTTATTTAGTCCTTGTAACACTGGACCAATAGCAATAGCTCCACTACTTCTTTGAACTGCTTTATAAGTATTATTTCCTGTATTTAAATCAGGAAATATCAAAACATTTGCATCTCCCGCTACTTTAGAGTTAGGTAACTTTGAAGATGCAACACTTTTTTCAATAGCCGCATCATATTGAATAGGTCCCTCAACTAAAAAACCTCCCTCTTCTTGTAAAATTTTTGTAGCAGTTTTCACTTTTTCTACATCATCTCCACTACCACTTTCTCCTGTAGAATAAGAAAGCATCGCTACTTTTGGTTCTAGTCCAAAAGCTTTTGCAGTTTGAGCACTACTTTTTGCAATATCTGCTAACTCTTGTGCATTTGGGTCAGGATTGATTGCACAATCTCCATATACCAATACTTTTGTGTCAAGACACATAAAAAATACACTTGAAACTATCTTTATGCCTGGTTTTGTTTTGATTATTTGTAAAGCAGGTCTTACTGTATCTGCTGTTGTACTTATACTTCCACTTACCATTCCACCTGCAAGTCCTATTTGCACCATCATTGTTGCAAAATAGTTTGGATTTGTTTGGAGTATCTCTAAAGCTTGTTCTTTTGTAATACCTTTATGTTTTCGTATCTCATAAAACTCGTGACTTAACTTTGCTAAATATTGTGAAGTTGTTGGATTTATAATCGTTGCTTTGTCTATATTTAGCCCTAAAAGATTCGCTTGATGAAGTATCTCTTGCTTATCACCTAATAATATTATATCAACTACATTTGAATTTAAAAGTATCTGTGTCGCTTTTAAAATTCTTTCATCATTTGATTCTGGTAATACTATTATTTGTTTCTTTTCTCTTGCTCTTTTTTGTAAACTATACTCAAACATAATAGGTGTTACTATATGATTTGATTCTATTAAAAGTTGTTGTTCTATTTTTTCTAAATTAACTGAAGAGTTAAATAGTCCTTCAATTAAAGAAGTTTTTCTTTTATTATCTGCTTTAATTATAGGCTTTATATCTAATACTTTTTTTGAGATTTCAAAAGTATTTTGATCTACTTTTAAAATAGGAATATGTTCATTGAAACCTTGAAGTAACTCTTTTATAGGTTTATGAAGTTGCATATCACCTGTAAGTAAAATACAACTAATAGTTGGTATTGTTTTAGAGTGAACTGCTGCTATAGAACCTATAATGATATCACTTCTATCTGCTGGAACTATTATCAAATCATTTGCCTCTATATACTTGATATAGTTATCAAAACTCATAGCAGCTACTTTTATATTATCTATTGTTTTATGAAGATACTCTTCACCACTATAGACAACTTTTGCATCGAGTTTATTTTTAATATCCCAGATTGTCATAGCTGATAACTCTTGAATCTCTTCTATAGCATATAGTAAATAATCTACAGCACTACTTTCAATATCAGCTATATATTTTTTTTGTACTCTATTAACAAAAGTAGCAAAATGGGTACAACCACTTTTTTGAATATTTGTAGCTTCTATTGATATATCTTCTATTAACTCTTCATAACTTTTGTCTTTTCCATTTAATACACCTATAAAGTTTGTATCAAAATTTTTCGCTAACTCTAAATTGATATCAAAATCTGTGATAACTGATAAACTATCACGACTCACACCTTGAATAAGTACAAAGTCATAGTTAGCTTTGAGTTTCTCATATTTTTCTATGAGTAACTCATAGAGTATATCTGTTTGATTATTTGAGATAAGCTCTTTTGCTTTATGAATATCTACACCGTAGCTCTCTTCTTTTTCTATATCAAGTTTAAAGTTATTTACTATTAAATCTATATCATTATTTGGAATTTGTGATACTATTGGTCTAAAAAAAGCAACTCTTTTGTACTTTCTTTTTAATAATGCCATCAACCCAAATGAGACAATAACTGCACCAGACTCTATCTCTAATGGTGATATATAAAGTGATTGTAATTTCATCTGTAACCTTTTTAATGAACTTAAATTTAAAGTTTAGTATATAAAAGTTACTATTTGGTTTTAGCTACTTGAATATCTTTTTCATATCTATAAATCATAAAATCAAACATATTAGCTGTTTTATTTTTCTTAAAAAACATACTCATCTCATATAATCTAAAAGAAACTCTATAAAAAGCTGTAAATGGTATTACATAACTTATCAAAGTTTCTATCCCCCTATTTGGGTAATATATATCTATTTCTTCTTTTAAATGAGCAAGTTTTTCTTGTGCTTGAGAAACTTCCCCAACATCATTTGATTTTAAAATATTTAGTGCTAAAACAAGATTGACTACAAACATTAAAGCGTTTAGATTCCAACCTAATATAAATATCTCACTATAATTCATTCTCTCTACTCTCTTGTAAATTTTTAATATAAGATTATAGCAAATTATAGATATAATTCAATAAAATAACTTAGGAAGTACCAAATGGATGGCAAAAAAAGAATCAATATCAAACAAGGTTTAAAAGTAAATATCGTTTTAAAACAAGACCAAAGAAGTGGAAAACTTACTCAAGGAGTTGTAAAAGATATACTCACAAATTCCCCAACACACCCACATGGAATAAAAGTACGACTTACAAATGGAGATGTAGGGAGAGTTCAAGAAATTTGTTAGTAGAAGATATAAAAACACTTATAGAACAAAACAGCCAAAATCTTAACAGTGAATTTAAAAGACTTTTTCATGGAAGAGGTGGATTGTATGAGAATTGGAAGTTCTTGACTATAGATTCTATTGATGATATTTTAAGTGTTGCTTTTTATTTTGAACCACCAAAAAAATTAGAGGAAGAACTTCTTTTAATGTTGAAGAATTTTATACAAAATTCAAGACACAACACCATAATACTTCAAAGAAGATATATAGGAAAAACAGTAAGTGAAGTAATTTTAGGTACTCTTAAAAATGAAGTTTATGCCTTAGAAAATAGTCTTAAATTCAAACTTAATCTTCTTTCAAATCAAAATAATGGCTATTTTCCTGACATGAAAAAAGGAAGAAAGTTTATAAAAAATATTTCAAAAGAGAAGCAAGTACTTAATCTTTTTTCATACACTTGTGGCTTTAGTTTAGCTGCCCTTGCAGGTGGTGCAAAGAGTGTAGTAAATATGGATATGTCAAAAAATGCTTTAAATACAGGAAGAGTAAATCATCAAAGAAACAACTTTGACACTAAAAATGTGAACTTTTATCCACATAATATACTAAAATCATTTGGAAGACTTAAAAGAGAAGCACCTTTTGATATTATCATCATAGACCCGCCAACTTTTCAAAAGGGAAGCTTTGAAGCAACAAAAGATTACAATAAAATAATTAAAAAACTTGAAGGTTTAGCAAGTAAAGATTGTACTGTTTTGGCTTGTCTTAATAGTCCTGACTTAGATGAAAGTTTTATTATCAATATTTTTAAAGAATTTGCTCCAAGTTTTACTTTTGAAAAACGGCTTGATAATTTAGAAGAATTTCAAAATATTGACGAATCAAGAAGTTTGAAAAATTTAATTTTCAAAAACTTAAAATAAGATTAATCCTTTTTACTATATTAATTTGTACATATTATATTATATGTATTGTATATATAATACACAATATGGTATGCGATTTTAATACAATTCAAAGGATTAATTATGAGTGCTCCACTAAATATTGATGAAGAAATTTCACTGGCATTAACAAGTTCAGATGTAGAAATTTTAGATAAACTCAAAAGACATGTATCAATACAAGTACGAAGATCTTTAACTATCAACAAATACACTCCTAGAGAGATATTAGATTCATTAGCATTTGACCCTGTCCTAAATGTATCTTATATGGCAACACGAAATCCAAGTTGTAGTGTTACAAGAGACTTTGATCACATCACTCACCCTTGTATAAAATGTAACGAAGATGCAAATTCTAATAGCTGTCATAATTGCAGTGCCTTACAAGAATTTAATGCATCACATGGGTATTAAACTAAAAAAATAATATTTTCACAATATATTATCATAGATTCAAATATCAAATAAATTGTTATATGTTATAATACACAAAATTTATTATAGAGATATTTGATGACACAACAACAATACAAAGAAAAAGTAGAGATTTTAAAAGCTTGGGCAAAAGCTTATTATGTAGATGATAATCCAATAGCAAGTGATGAAGAGTATGATAAACTCAATCGTGAAGTTTTAAGTTTTGAAGAAGAAAATCCATCGTTAATTGATCCAAACTCTCCAACACAAAGAGTTGGAGGAATAGTTTTAGAAGGATTTCAAAAAGCAAATCATTTAAGTCGTATGTGGTCACAAGAGGATATATTTAATACAGACGAGTTAGAAGATTGGATTAAACGAGCTAGTAAAGTAGTAGATAAAAGTTCTATGCAATTTGTTTGTGAACCAAAGTTTGATGGGGCTAGTTTAAATATCATCTATGAAAATGGTGTATTAAAACAAGCTATTACAAGAGGAGATGGTACAACAGGGGAAGATGTAACAGTCAATGTAAAAACAATCCAATCTATCCCTTTAACTATCCCTTATGATGGTTTGATTGAAATCCGAGGTGAAATAGTTATCAAAAAAGATGACTTTCTTAAAATTAATCAAGAGCGACTTTCAAATGGTGAACCTACATTTGCAAATCCTAGAAATGCAGCTGCTGGAAGTTTACGACAATTAGACTCAAGTATTACAGCAAAAAGAAAACTCTTTTTCAATGTCTGGGGTGTAGGACAGAACTCTTTAACATTTTCAAAAAGCAGTGAAGTGATGGATTTTATCCACTCATTTGGCTTTGCAAAACCACCAATTCAAAAAATTTGTACTACAGTTGAAGAGATTGAAGATGTGTATCATGAGATTATAAACAAAAGAGAAACTATCTCTATGGGTCTTGATGGTATGGTTATCAAAATAGACTCTTTAGAAGCTCAAAGTGACTTAGGATATACAGTCAAATTTCCACGATGGTCTTGTGCCTATAAGTTTCCAGCTGTTGAAAAAACTACAAAACTTCTTGATATTATTTTACAAGTAGGAAGAAGTGGTGCTATTACTCCTGTTGCGGTTGTAGAACCTACTTTGATAGATGGTTCAACTGTAGCCCGTGCTACACTTCATAACTTTGATGAGATTAAAAGACTTGATTTAAAAATAGGAGATGAAGTTATTATCATCAAAAGTGGTGATATCATCCCTAAAATCACAAAAGTTTTAGTCGATAGAAGAGATGGAAGTGAAAAAGAGATAACACCTCCTACAAATTGTCCAAAATGTAATAGTGAACTATTAGTAGAAGATATACTTATTAAGTGCCAAAACCTTGACTGTCCTAGTCGTGTAGTAAATAGTATCATCTATTTTGCCTCGAAAAACTGTATGAATATCGATGGTCTTGGAAACAAAATAGTAGAACTTTTAGTAAATAAAGAAAAAATTAAAGATGTACTTGATCTGTATAGTCTAAAATATGAAGATTTAGATGGACTTGAAAGTTTTAAAGAGAAAAAAATAAACAACCTACTTAATGCCATAGAAGCTACAAAAGGAAGTGAACTTCATAGAGTTATCAATGCCCTTGGAATTGAGCACATTGGGGAAGTTGCGAGTAAACAAATTGCCCTTGAATTTGGTCTAGATATTTTAAATGTGACCTTCGAAAAATTAGAAAAGTTAGATGGCTTCGGGGAACAAATGGCAAATAGTTTACTGGAATTTATTCGAGTAAACAGAACTGTTATGGAAAAACTTTTTAATATAATAAAGCCAACAGTCCAAGAGAAAAAAATCATCAATGAAAATCCATTTAAAGATAAAACTGTAGTACTAACAGGAACTATGAGTGTAAGTCGTGGTATAGTAAAAGAAGAGTTAGAAAATCTAGGAGCGAAAGTATCTGGTAGTGTTTCTAAAAAAACTGACTATTTAATATATGGTGAAGATGCGGGAAGCAAATATGATAAAGCGGTTGAGTTACGCGTAACAACTTTGACAGAAGAAGAGTATAAAAATTTACTAAATTAAACTAAAAGGATTTTACTATGGAATGCAGTGATTATGGACTTAATTCTATGCAAATGAGTGTCTTGATGACACCAGATAAAGCAAACTTTACAGGGCATGTACATGGTGGAGATTTGTTGAAATATCTTGACCAAATAGCCTATGCTTGTGCTACACGGTATTGTGGACATTATGTAGTGACACTTTCTGTTGATAAAGTTCTTTTTAAACACCCTATTTTTGTAGGTGATTTTGTCACTTTTTATGCAAGTGTGAATTATACAGGAAATACCTCTATGGAGATAGGGATAAAAGTAGTTTCAGAAGATATCAAAAATCGAACAGTAACCCATACAAATACTTGCTACTTTACAATGGTTGCTTTAGATGATGATAAAAAACCTATAAAAGTACCACCACTCAATCCTCAAAATAGTGAAGAGCAAAGACGATTTGAAGATGGGAAAAGAAGAAGAAAATTAAGAGTAGAAAATAAACTGTAAAATTACAGTTTATTTTTATCTAAAGTTGTCAAAAGTTAAAGGTGCTTTTAAATCCTCTAGACCTCTAAGGTGTTGCATAACTTTTTGTAAGTCATCAAGATTTTTTCCACTTACTCGTATCTCATCACCTTGATTTGCAGCTGTCACTTTAAGTTTTAAATCTTTTATCTCTTTTTGAATTCTTTTTGCTTCATCTGCTTCAATACTATCTATTATTTTATAAGTAAATTTTCTATTGTTTCCACTTGCATCTTCAGCTTTTAGTTCTTCAATAGAGTTTATAGATACCCCTCGTTTATTCATTTTAGAGATAAGTATATCTTTCATAGCATCTATTTTATTATCACTTGCACTTAAAAGTGTTAAAGTTTTTGCAGTTTGATTGAAATCTATCTCTTTAGTCATACCTTTAAAGTCATATCTATTATCAACCTCTTTTTGTGCTTGTATCACTGCATTTTTCATCTCTTGCATATCAAGTTTTGCAGAGATATCAAAACTATGTTCTTTTGATTTTGCCATTGAGTCTTACCTCCTAATCTTCTCTTGAAGTTGTTTCTAATAAATGCCATCCAAATTGTGTCTTAACTGGTCCATGAACAACGCCTACTTCTTCTTCAAATACTACTTTATCAAACTCAGGAACCATAGCACCTCTTGGAAATGTTCCAAGTTCTCCACCCTCTTGTCCTGATGGACATTGAGAATATTGTTTTGCTGCATCTTCAAATGTTGTTTCACCTGCTGCTATTTTCTTTTTAAGTTCATTACAAACTACTTCATCTGCTACTAATATATGTCTTGCACTTGCTGTTGCCATTATGTTTCCTTTTGTTTCTATCTTTGTATTGTATCAAAAATTTATTAGAATAGATTTATAGAGAATATTTGATATTCAGATTTGAGTTACTCATACTCATTTGTTACAAGTGCTAGATTGTTTAAAGAGTATTTTTGAAGTGCATCAAGTACTTTTATAAGTCTATCATATTTTACATCTTTATCAATTCGTAAAATCACTGGCAT
>JGI997J19993_1000221_pt1 | contig 18931 bp, 20 predicted proteins | sample Etolagbewater25m_FD_19993 | JGI IMG/M metagenome (IMG submission 19993)
AACCTTGCCTGGTTCAGGCGCATCATAGCCTGTGTATAGGCCCCTTCACGGCCAAGGAGTTCGAACATCATTGCCTGGCCTGCGCGGTAGCGGTCACTTATAAAATCCAGGCTCACCCTGGCCTCTTCAAGAGCCTCTGAAGCCACATCGATCCTGGAAGCTGCCGTAGCAAGGTTCCTGGCCGCACGGCGCACCTCGAAACGGCTGCGCTCCCTGGCCTCCTCGTAGAGATACCCCGACTCCATCTCGGCAGCCCTGGCTTCCGCCTTCCTGCCGGCATTGGCATAGCCATCGAAAAGATTCCAGTTCAGGCTGAGGCCCAGTGTCCAGTTATGACCTTCAAGGCCAGGAAAGCTGTCATCATTCCAGGTTGTCTCTGCAAACGCATTGACACGGGGCAGGGACTGGGCATCAGCCATCTCGTATTGCAATGCGGCAGCATCCTTTGCGGCCTTGAGGGCCAGAATATCCGACCGTGTATCCACTGGAGCCCCACCAGCCACGACAGCCGTAGCTGATCCCGTCATGTCGAGCCCATCCTTTGTCTCGATAACGATATCCCCCTCCAGGCGGAGGAGAAACGCCAGGGCATCGGTCATGGTTCGTTCCTGGTCGAGAAGTACCAGCTTTTGCTCCTCGAGCTCGGCAAGGCGCACCCTGGTGGAAAGCATGTCCGACCGAGTCACCAGCCCTTTTTCGTATGCGTTTGCAGCCTCACGATTATGGCGCTGCATCGTGGCTATCGATGTTTCAAGCGCGTTGAGGTTGAGACGCGCAAGCACGAGTCCGTAATATGCTTTTTTCACCTCGAGACCTATAGACTGACCTGCACGCTCGTACTGGTGCTCCATCGATTCCCGTGCAGCCCTGGCTACCGAACGTCCTTTCCATGCATCCTTGTTGAACACCGGCTGCTGGACTGAAATCCCGGCCTGGAAATTGGTCACAGCATCGGGGTCATTCATCGTTGCAAACTCCATATCACCGGCACCGATCACACCCTGGCGAAGTTTCCAGGTAAAGACTGCTGCCGGATCATTAGTATGCATCACGGTTTCACTGACGCTCACCGTCGGCAGGTAAGCCTTGCGTGTCTGGAGATAGCGACCATCAGCCTGTTCCACACGGCTCCTGGCAGCCTTGAGCGAAAGATTGTTCTCCTGTGCCATGGCCACGGCTTCGTCGACACCAAGCGAAACCGTTTCGGCACCTCTTGCGCTGCCGCCGAACATCATCGTCACGGCAATCGCAGAGACAGCTATCTTCAAACCCTTCATAACTATTGTTAAATTATTGGTACAAAAAAAATCCGGCCCCCCTCAGGAAGAGGGGGCCGGAGAGCAACATCATAGTTTCAACAACTTCGAATTCAGTTTCCCCAGTACCCGTATAGACTGCACCTGTACAATGAGAAGCGGGATGTAGAGCAGGAAGTAGACAAGTGAAAAACGCTCTACCATATCAGCAGCTACAAGCCCTTTATTAATGAGAAAGTTCCCCAGTACGAAAAACGCCACACCCGGACATATAGCCGCATAGGCAACAACACTTTTACCGGCACCGCTGATAAATTCACGGAAATACCCCAGCTCTTTCATGATACTGTAGCCGAGAAGTCCGAAGAGCAACTGAACGGCAATGAACATGGTAAAGACAATCACATGGAACCATGGATGTATCACGGCGCCGAAATTATGGACCAGCCCCATTGAAATCCGGTTGATCGTGATTGCCAGGATCGTCAGGATCGGGATAATGATCCAGAGCGACACCGAAGCCTCGTAATTGATACCATGAGCCATCATAGCACGGAATCCAAGCACGATCTTTATGACCCCGAACGTCATAACAATACCCGCAAAAAATGTCGCCAGAATGATACCCAGGCCCGAGGTCACACTGTTGTGGCTCATGGCTGCCGCTGCAGACATCCCGACACCAACCATTGAAAATGTAAAGATCGACAGCATCTGGCTGAGGCTGTTATTTTTCTCGCAGTCAAAATTCCCATGCACCAGTATGCGGGTAAAAAATACCTGGAAAATAACGCCGGCATAGATCCCGATCAGCAGAAAGGCCAGCATTGCAAACGGAAAGAGATATTCAACTATCCCCCAGAGACCCGGAACAAACAGGGCTCCGAGAATGAACATCACGTTGACACCCATGGCGTAGGTAAGCGGAATAGCCATGAGCTGCACTTCCGAATCCGAAGTTCTAAGCGTTGAGAATGCCGGGGTTTTCCTGAAAGCGATGTACTCCCGAATATTCCATATCAGCAGCCTGTAATGCTGCACAGCAAACCAGATAATACCTGCGAGACTGACCACAACAAGGGCTTGCCGGGCAATGCCACCCTCAAGGGCAGCGGCCATGATATCCTCAAAAACCGGTATAGGCCTGCCCTGGTGATCCACCATGAACATGAGGAACATGAAAAACGTCACTGCCAAGCCGCCGCTACCGAGGGATGCAAGAAAATAGAGGGGTGAATACGCCTCACCGAGATTTTTTCGAATTCGCATAACTGATGTACTACCCGCACCCTAAGGGCCCGGTTATTCTTTTGAAATAAGCTTCAGGATCTTGTCCATATTTTTATCGTCGTGCCGGCTCATGCACTCATGCAGGCTGCTCTGCAGAACCATGGAGTACGTGGTATCCAGTGCAGCCTTTGCTGCCTGGAACTGAACGATGACCTTGTCACACCGCTCCTTGTCCTCCATCATTCTCATCAGCCCCTGTATCTGGCCGTTGACTTTTTTCAGTCGCAGGATAATATCACTATCCATTCAATCTTCTCCATCATGATGAAACCAGGGAGAGTATACCCCTACCCCGTATAGGTATCAAACATACAAAAAAAAACGAACCTGGCAAACACCTGCTGCGTCAGGTTCCGGAACCATAGCCAGCAGAGGATGCTGCAAAATGCATTAACAATGCGTTGAAAAACATCTCTTCCGACTCGAGCATAGGAAGATGCCCTACCGCCTCCATCCGGCAGAGCGTGGTAGGATAGGGGGTCGGCGAAGAGTTGCGCCGTTGATGCAGCGCAAGCATTCCTTCCGGAGGAATTGTCCTGTCAGCCATACCGACGACACACAACAGCGGAATATCCAGGGTTACGGCTTTTCGTGAATACGAGGTCACACAGTCTGGATCGATAGCAAATTTCCCCACGGCTGACGCTGCCGCAGGATCAGTCGAAATAAAATCCTCAGCAATCACTTTTTTCCATCGATCCGGAAGCGGTTTTGCAATGACGCGATCTACCAGGAGAGAGGTAAATGGCTCAAACCTGAAAATTCCCCTCAGTGGCACGAAAAGAGTGATCATGCTACCAACAACCACGTACTGGAAGGCTTCGAGCAGGAAATCATCGAAAATACCGCAGTTAACAATGGCAAGCGACTGGATGAGGCCTGGATGACGGTCACAGAATTCAACAGCAACCATACCGCCCATGGAATGCCCAACAACATGAATGCCTCCCCGGTCGAAGGGACCCAGGTGAGCGAGCAACGCATCAGCCTCGTCAGCAAAACCTGGTACGGTAAATGGGGGAGGAGGTGTACTCAGCACTGAACGACCTGTCCCTGACTGGTCGAAGGTAATCACGCGATAGCGGGGCCTCAGCCTTCTGACAATCCCGCTCCAATACCTTGATGATAACGCCCATCCGTTAAAAAACAACACAGTCCCGTGAAGACGGCCTTCATCCTCTCGGCAGGTATCCTGGAAATATATCCTCCCCCTGGCTGTGTCAAGCATTGCCATGGCATCAGTGCATCTCTACATGGCCCGTCCTGTTCAAGTCAGTACAAGGCTCCCTGTCAGCGTCCGAACAGCATCTGGAAAGGCGCCCCAGCAACCTTGCCGAGCATGTCAGGTGCAGACATCCTGTTGATGCAGTTCCCGTGGGCAGTATTCGACAGAATCCTCCGGGCAAGGTCCTTTGTTGCCGGGCCAACCTCTTCACCGAACATCTGCAGGAATATGCGCCCCTGGGTTGTCGTGCCGGCAGTCTTCTCCTGCAAGGAGGTTTTGATAATCCCCGGTATGATGGTCGATACCTTGACTGGTGTTCTGGAGGCTTCCTGTATCAGCGTTTTTGAAAAATAATGCACACCGGCCTTGGATGTCCCGAATACTCCCATTCCTTCAACTATTCCACCATCAGCCCCCTGGCCTTCCATATTGTAGATATGGCCGGCACCCTGAAGCATCATCCCTCGCATAGCAACGTATGAACCATTGATGGTTCCCATGAGGTTAACATCTATGACTCGTCGGATCTCTTCAGCATCAAGCTTCCAGAGCGGATCCATGCTATGAACCACGCCAGCATTGTTGATCCAGATATCCAGGGAACCAAACCGCTGAACAGCGGCATCCCACAAACATTGTACATCGTCAAGGCAAACAACATCGCACGCCATGGCCAACAGCTGGTCCTCGTGAAAATGCTTCAACAGCACCGCCTTTGCATGCGCAAGATGCCCCTGGTCATGGCCTGTCATGACAACACGACAACCACTTGCGAGAAATGAGCTTGCCAGACCGAACCCGATCCCCATGCTACTTCCGGTTATCACGATTGTTTTCATGAGCTTCAGGCTTTATGATGAATGTAAGCGGGACTCCTTACGGACCATAAAATAAAACGAAAAATCAATAGTAAAGTATCTATTTTCGGCAAATGGAACAAGCAGCGCATACAGCCGGAACTGTTCAGCACCGGCATGGGTTTAGTAAATAATTACGAGAGACCTGGGAAAAAAATTTCTTTTTATGAAGGTTGCAGGCAACAGCAAAGCTCACGCGGTTCTTGGTTCGTGCATGTACGAATCACATAAATACTTTTCTGACCATGAAAAAATCCTGAAGCACAACCCTTATTGCAAGAATGTGAGTTACCTGCCTCAACATGACCTTTTCAAATGGACATTCGAAGTATCAGACCCAAGAAACAACCCGGTTGTTGCACTCTTCTTCGTCAAGGAGAACCAGGAATCGATTACCGCCTGCAGCAGCGAAGTCCTCGAAAGCCTGGCTAAATATGGTGACCAACTTTCTGAAAACAGGAGTATCAGAAAAATCAGCTGGACCAGCTCAACAGCCCGGCCTGACATAAAGCTCCCGAACTCGCATACGTTTATAGGGGAGACCAATTCGATGATACACCTATTCAAGCTTGAGAACAATCAGACCCTTGTCAGCTTCGAAACAAACATCACGCTTGATTTCAAGCTATCTTTTCCCCTCAGTCTGATGCCAGAACCGGTATTGAAGTTCATGAGCGAGTCCATCATGTCCCAGATCATGCAACATGCAACAGAAAGCATGCTTTGCCGTGTACAGTCTGACATCTGCACCTATGAACCTGACGTAACTGCTAAAGGTGGCGCTCTAGGCTAATAGCTTTCAGCGCACAGGGGAAACAGCCCACCCGAGCAGGTTCTTCATCATCCCGATTGTACCACCGAAGCCCAGCTTTTCAAATGTCATCCTGAGTACATCCGGATATCGTACAGCGACATTAAGCCCCACAACCATCAATTCTCCTAATTGCATACGGTCTTTGAACATGGCTTCACGATAACGAGGCGGAAGGCTGTCAAGCACGACCATAACCTCATTCATAAGTTCATTGACAAAATTGGGATCATCTGTTGTGCTGTCATAGCACATATATTTCATCAGGTTTGCCATCGCCGCCACATTAGGCTCGTAGGCGCTGACCTGTTCAAGGGAACTCCGGTCAAGGCGCCCTTCCCGCAATGCTGAAGCCAACCCTCCGGTAAGCCTTGATATATTACGGATAAAGGATCCAAAGCCACAAAACGTCAGTGGAGAGTTCAGGGTAGCTGCATCTCCAAGCATGAGGATCCGGTCGTCAGCTATCCTGCGGCTCAGGCTGAAGCCGTCATGCCAGTATGCCGGTATGATACCGAAGACAGGACGTTCAACCATGAAATCCCGGCCAGGCATCTTGTATCCGGGAAGCTTTTCGAAATATGACTCAAAAAGGCCCAGTAGACTCTTGTCGTTTGGCGAATCTATTTCATCATAGAAAAACAGGTAGGTGATATACCTGTCTCTGCCGGCAGGGAAGCCTTCCCATATCAGTTGCCTCCCCCTGCCGGAACTCATATCCGCAGGTTCCGTACTTACAAGGATCTCTCCAACCTCATGATCCACTCCCTCAAGGCCTGAAGCAATCGTGCCGACAGTCGGGCAGACATGCGTCTGGGGCCTGCCATCATTGAGCTGCATGGCAACCGGGGAGGTAATACCCATTGCATCGATAAACACTCTGGCCCTGTATCTACGGGTAACCTTCTCACTATCAAGGACCTCGACAATCACGCAATCCCTGTAACGATGAACACGGGTGAACGTCATCCTGTGTGCAACCATACAGCCGGGCGATGCAGTCACTTTGTCAAGTGCGAGTCCGAGCAGCAGATCCGCTTCAAGCGCACAATCAAGCACATTATCGAGATACAGGCGCTTGCGCCGATCCTCACTCACACTGAATTCAGCCCAGCCAGTCTTGTAACGGGATACTATACATGCATCTACCTGGTCACTTGTAAAAAGCCCGACCTTTTCAAGAGAATCCAGCTCTTCTCGTGAAATATTCCAGTCCCTCGTAGCTTTCCCGACGGCATACCTGTCGAAAACCAGTACTCTGAAACCATGAACCGATGCCATTACCGATGCATGGAGCAGCCCAAGAGTACCACCGGCACAAATGATATCGAACTCCCCATCCACATCCTGCATCATGGCTGGAGAACCTCCATCAACGACAACCTGCTCTACTGACTGCCCCTGTACCCGTTCCCAGTAAGCATCAATATCGATTATCTGCTGAACATACTTTTCACCGTCCTCCAGGGCGCTGAAATGCTTATAGACCCGGGGATGCGAGGTTCTGATAGTTTGAAGCATAAGTAACTTGATAATTTTGAGCCAGACCATGAAGATACGATGCTGACCGCATCCCTGCAACTACGGGGTAACTTGCCCAATGCTGGATTATTCTGTAAATTCATTTTTGAGTCATAATTTCTTAACACACTCCCGGAGTATAATCAAACATGTCACAAAGCTCAGCTGCAGAATTCCTCAAGAACATGAAAACCGACAGCACCCTTGCCGATAATGTCAACAATGCCGCAGACAAGGATGCTCGCTGGCAGGTCATCAGGGAAGCCGGCTACAGCTTCACCCGTGAAGAACTTGACAAGGCAACCATAACCGACCTCAACCATTTTGAGCGCTGGAGCTGGGAAGCAAGGCTTCTTGCTGACTGGCTCTGAGTCGGCGCGAGACTCCTCGCCTAAGCACCGCATAAAAAAAAGCCTGCCGATATCATGTTGAATCCAGCAGGCTTTTTTCAGTATAGGCAGTCGTGCAGCTTCAGCAGACAGGGTAAGCTTCAGGCAACTCATGCCCCTGCTCATACAACCGCCTTGCTACCTCGTCACCAGCAAGCAGAATGTACTGGGAACGCCCCATCCTGGTGTAGCCGGGACGATGATCCTTGGCAAGCGGCATATCGAACTTGTCTTCATACTTAAAGTAAAGATCAGCAATCTTTTCCGACGCTTCTACCAACCAGTCAGCATTGGGTCCTGGCATGCGGAACATATCCGCGCCCGGGACAGGCTGGTACACCAGCATGTTGGGATAAACGCCTTTCGACATTCGCTCTTCGACACCCTCAAGCATAAGATTCATAGGCTCAAGACCCATAAGGATAAAGCTGGTCGTTCCCCGACCCGGCCCGAAAATCTCTACCGATGCTTCCTGGGCAGCAAGCCAGTAATCCAACGGGTATGTTGCGCATTTTCCCGGGCATATTGCCTTGAAGTAATCCGGGTGCATAACTTCAAGATCAAATTCAGTAGAATTGATACCTGCGGCTTTCCAGCGCTCCATCTCCTTGAAATCATCTGGCGGATAGAGGTTTGCCGTGATATGGAGCTCATTGAACACTTCCGGGCTCAGCTGCTCACGAAGCGGATCCATGACGATATCCACCAGATCAGCAACCTGGGAGCGCCTCTCTGGAGCAACAAGGCCGCCGATAACCACAAGGGTTCCTCGCCATCCTGCATCGGTCGCTATCTTGACCGCTTCAGCCTGTTCTTGTGCAAGGGCTTCGATCTTCTTGACCGGCATTTTGGCAAGTTCCTGCCCTACGCCGACATGCTGGTCTGCAAAAAAGAAGCAGAACTTGCATGACCGGCCGGTATTGTTGTTATCGCAGCTGTAGCTGTAATGTATATTGATGATATCCTGGTTCATCCCGATAACCGCAGCATTGACCGGGCGGCCATTGCTCAGGTTTCCATCCCTCCAGGAAAACCACTCCTGCATTCTTCCGTATGCAAGATGCTTGCCGCAATCAAGGAATTCCACATCGTCCCCGTTCACCTGGACTTCAAGACGGGTATAAGGCTCCTGGCGCACAAGCGTGGCAAGGTCACTGCCATTAAGAACCATTGCCCTGAACGGATTGTATCCGTTAGCAGGTGGCTTGTTGACAGTCACTTTAGCACCCTCGGAAAGAAGACGGGCCTTCAGGTGGATGTCTTCTTTCGTAATCACTCGTTTTGTACTCATTATAAGATATCTGTGGGTTGACTAGAACACTAGGACTGCTCAGCCCTTTTCCTTTTAAACCTCGCCTCTATGGCAAACCCCAGCCCGTAAGTAGCCAGGAATCCGGCAAGAAGCACAACTATGAATACAAGCTGCTCACTTGCATCTGAAAGATGTCCGGACTGCCATACCAGCGCTATAAGCACAAGCCATCCAAGCCCGACAGAAAACACTGCCCTGTTCCAAAGCTCTCTGAATCCTCCTACCAGCATAAAACAACAAGTTGTATTCGTTTGTAAAATTCACGCCTCATGCCTCAGCAGTCTTTACCCGACGCTCGTGCCTCTTCTCCAGAATTATCCTCACAAGATACTGAAGCGCATTAAGGATATAGGTAAAGTAAGCCAGGAAGGCTTCCCACACCAGTACGTCATGAGAGGCTCCAAGGAATGCCATAACGAAATAGAGCAGATGGAATGCACCTGCCGCTACACTGCCGATATCCTCCCAGAGGAATTCCTTGGAGAATATCCACTTATTAAAAATCTCCTTTTCAAAGTATGCCCCTGTGATAAACAAAAGGGCAAAAAAGAACGACTTGAACAAAATAGCGATACTGACCCAGTAAAAACTGAATATCTGGTCATTTGCAGCATAAAGTGCCGTAACGGCTACGCCAGCGAGGAACACAACAAACTGCAAGGGAGCGAGTATCAGCTGAACCTCGGTCCATATGGACGCATTTCGCTTGGCTAACTGGTCAGGGGTATAACGAGGCATATGGACACAGGGTAATATGATACGTCAAATAAAATTCGGGTATCGTTTAATATATGAATGAATACCTAGAATTCAAACGACAGTCCCACGCCACGGGCAACTTTGTTTATCATCGCAAATTCGCTATACTTTTACTTGTACAACGGCCTTTTTACTGCACGTTCAGGATCTCACACTATCCTGCAGGCAATGTTATGCAGAATCAACGCGTTAACCATACTGAACCCGATGAAAAGCCAGACCTGCCAGAGAAAAAACAATCTCAACATACTCCTGATAGCGCCGAAAGGAAAAAAAGACTCGAAAACAAACCAGAAACCTCTTTTCCACATGGCCCTGGGGGTACTGGTAAGCCTTACCCCAAAACAGGATCACGTTGAAATAATTGACGAGCATTTCGGGGACACTATCCCCTACACGGGCGACTATGACCTTGTAGGGATTACTGCACGTACGATTGACGCCACAAGGGCCTATGAAATAGCTGACAGGTTCCGTAAAGAAGGCAAAACCGTTGTCCTGGGAGGGCTGCACGTCTCATTCAACCCGGAAGAAGCTGCGGCACATGCAGACACTATAGTCTGCGGTGAAGCCGAGAACCTCTGGCAGCCGCTACTCGATGATGCCAGGGAGGGGAAACTCAAGGCCTCATACAATTCGAAGGATTTCCCGAAGGTAACCGAAATCAAGCCACTTGACTACAAAAGGATCGCTGCAGCCTCGAAAAGAGGTAAGGTAAACAATACCAAGTCTATCCCCATCTACGTCACAAGAGGCTGCCCCTATACCTGCTCATTCTGCGTAACTCCGAATTTCACAGGGAAACTCTACCGTTCACAGAAACCTGAAGACCTCAAGCAGCAGATAGCCGAAGCCAGGGAGGTTTTCTTCCAGCAAAACGGCAAGAATTCCAAACCGTGGTTCATGCTCTGCGACGAAAACCTGGGGATCAGCAAAAAACGCCTGTGGGATGCACTTGAACTGCTCGAAGAATGCGATATCAATTTCAGTGTCTTCCTCAGCATGAACTTCCTTGAGGACGACGAGACAATTGAACGGCTTGTGAGGTCCGGCTGCAACATGGCGCTTGTCGGTTTCGAGTCAATCAAGCAAAGCACCCTGGAAGCCTATAACAAGGGTCATGTCAACTCGGCTGAAAAAATAGCCGGCGTGATTGAACGATGCAGGAAAGCCGGCCTGAATATCCAGGGCAATTTCCTTATAAACCCGGACTACGACAGTTACGAGGACATGGAAGAACTGGTAAGGTTCATTGGCAAAAACACGGTATTCATGCCGATCCTCCAGCTGATCACCCCCTATCCGGGCACAACTCTTTACCACGAATACAAGGAGAAAGGACTTATCACCGATGAAGACTGGGAAAAGTACAATGCCATAAACCTCGTCATCGACTCCAAAGCACACCATCCTGTGGAATACCAGCATAAATTCATGATAAGTTACTATAAGACCTATTCATGGAAGAACATTGTGAACAGAGTCAGGAAAAACCCCTATCCGATGCTGAATTTCATCACAAGCGTCGCATTCAGGAAAAACCTGCAGGAACAGCTTGTTACGTTCGAGACAAACAACAAGCTGAAAAACTCCAACAAGCTCAACATCATCTAACCGGTTGCATGAACCAATGGAAAACACTATCAACTACACCACCCTTTTCGCCCCTGTAGCATTTTACCTTGGAGGCGTTGTCATCATTTTCATGCTGAACAAGTTCATTGGAAAAACCAAAACAGAACAATGAGCCCGTTCATTTAATTTGCGTCAGATCTAAAAATATTTTAATCTTAAAGAAGTTAAGGCAAATACTGACCGCAGATCACAGCGGGGACTAAACAAGGCACATTTTATTTTCTCTCATATATCCATAACCAAAACCATTGACTATTATGGCAAACGAAACAAATGACCTGGCAGGCGCAATCAACGGCCTTATCGACACCATCGGCAAACTTGGCCAGCAGCAGATCGAGATGCTCAACAGCGGCATCAAGACAGCTTCTGATATGGTAGGTCCTCTGGGCAAAACTTCCACCGACCTTGCAGGAAACCTCATCAATACCGTCAACCAGGTATTGCAGAATGTTTCCTCGACCATCAGCGGCAACGCCTCCAAGTAACACTTTACCTGGATTAATGAAAAGCACCTTGTGCGTTATAGCATAAGGTGCTTTTCTGTTTTGATATATGCATGAATCCCTACACAGTGCCCTTGCCCATTACTTCAGCGCAGATGAAATCAGGCAACTTTCAGTCAGCATGATCAGTGGAGAGGCTTCTTCACGCCGTTATGTTCGCATCGGACATGAGAACTGGCAAAACACCCGCATTCTCTGCCTTGATCCTGCATTCATGCAGGATGGGGCTTCCGAGTACCCTTTTATAACGGTACAACGCCTATTGAGCCAGAATGGCGTTTCCGTACCGCTGATATATGACTTCGACAGAGCAACCGGCTCATTACTCCTCGAGGACTGCGGATCTGTCATGCTTCAGGAAGAAGCTTCCAGGTCGACCCGTGAGCGCCTTCGGGAACTCTACATGGACGCCATAGACCAAATGACGACAATACAGTCCATTACAGGCAACCTGTCAGAAATACCATTCGACCGATCGTTCGACACAACCAAACTCCTGCAGGAACTGGATTTCTTCATCCATCATGCACTGGAACCAGCACAACAACCTACCCTGGCAGCCATAAGAGAACTAAGAGCAGAATTCCGGGTCATCGCTGCCCGACTCGACAAACCCGAACACTTCGTCCTCAGCCACAGAGACTACCACAGCAGAAACATCATGATGCAGCAGCAGCGGCCTGTTGTGATAGACTTCCAGGATGCACGCCTGGGGCTTCCCCAGTACGATGCAGCCTCTCTTTTGCGGGATGCCTACCAGCCACTTGACGACAACCTTGTTGAAGAGCTGCTCAACTATCACCATTCAAGGATTTCAAACCTGCGGCTCTGCCGGATGGGGTATGCTGAATACCGTGAGTTGTTCGATATCATGGCGTTCCAGCGTACGGTAAAGGCACTCGGCACCTTTTACCATCAATCGAAAGTCCTTGACAAGCCTGGGTTCAGCCGCTATATTGCCCCTGCATCGAGTTACCTTACAGGCTATGCTTCCCGCCAGCCATCACTCAGGCGGCCGGTCGCCATTATTTCCGCATTGCTTACTGGTCAATCGACATGAAAGCCTTTATCCTTGCCGCCGGACTGGGTACGCGGCTCAGGCCCCTGACCTTGTATAAACCAAAGCCTCTGGTTCCGGTACTTAACATTCCTGCAATATTCTATGCACTGCATGCGCTTAAGGATGCAGGGATCAACAAAGCAGTCTGCAACCTGCACTACAGGTCGGAATCCATCATCCGCGTACTTGAAGAGCACGGGTTTTTCGGCATGGATCTCACGATTTCAGAAGAAGAAAAAATCCTGGGCACAGGAGGCGGACTGAAAAAATGCGAGCAACTCCTCGCTGACGATGACTTCGTTCTCATCAATAGCGATATCGTTGCTGATTTCGATATCAAAGCACTTGCAGAACACCACCGTTCAAGCGGTGCAGGAGCGACGCTGGCGCTTGTCAACCACCCTCGTGCAAAAGTGATCGGGGATGTCGGCATAAACTCGCATGGGGTTCACGACTTCAAAGGAAAAAGAGGTACGGGACTTTCTTCCAACCTTATCTACGGTGGCGCTGCAATCATTTCGCCTGGCATTTTCGACCATCTCAGCAATGACTGTTCAAGTATTGTTGACACCGGTTTTTATGGCCTGATCGACACCACCGGGATAGCTTACCGGATACACCAGGGCTTCTGGCATGATATCGGTACCATGGAGTCGTTATGGACCGCCAATATCCTCGGGAGCGATGAGATCAGCAGGATATCGTCCCGTATGCAGCACTCCCTAGGGCTATCGCCCACCTGCTTTTCAGATGATGCAACGATACTCGGTGGAACGCATATCAGTGCATCAGTCATAGGAGTGGGTTGCTCAATCGGGAAAAATGCCAGGATTGAGAGAACACTCGTCATGCCTGGCACTGTTGTGGAAAACGATGCAATGCTTCGAGACTGCATTGCATGGAATGGAGGCACGATTAACGTCGACTGAAAGCACAGGACAACCGCACATGATCACTACCGGACTCGATGCTTTCCTGCGGGATGAAACCGACAGGCTACGCACACGAAACTTTGCCCTGGTTGTCAACCAGACTTCCATGACGAACACTCTCCGCTATTCCTGGGAAGTGCTACTTGAAGCAGGCATAAAGCCTGCACTCATATTCTCACCTGAACATGGCCTGTTTGCCACAGATCAGGACCAGGAAGCAGTAACCAGCCAGCCGAAAACAGGGTGCCGGGTCGTCAGCCTCTATGGAAGCAACGCCGAAAGCCTGCGTCCCCGGCAAGAGATGCTTGAAGGCATTGACCTGCTTGTTTTTGACATCCAGGATATTGGAACCCGTTATTATACGTATGTCAACACCATGGCCATGCTCATGGACATGGTGGCAGGAACCGATATCGAGTTCCTTGTGCTCGACCGCCCGAATCCGCTGGGCGGGACACTAGTTGAAGGACCAATGCTCCAGCCGGCTTACCGCTCGTTTGTCGGCATCCTGCCCATACCGGTTCGCCACGGCCTGACTGCAGGAGAGCTTGCGTTGCTCTACAGGGAACATAGGCAACTGGACATCAACCTGCGGATCCTGCCCATGCAAGGATGGTCAAGGACAATGAACTTTGAAGCGACAGGGCTTCCCTGGATCCCCCCCTCCCCAAACATGCCCTCCCCCGAAACTGCGGCAGTCTACCCTGGCATGTGCCTGCTTGAAGGGACAAACGTATCCGAAGGCAGGGGAACCACTATACCATTTCTCCATTTCGGCGCACCATTCATAGACCCGCATGCCATTGCAGCGCGACTTGCAGGCATCCGGCCTGAAGGGATCTCATTCCGCCCGACCTACTTCAAGCCAACATATCATAAATTCTGCGGCCAGGTTTCAGGGGGGCTCGCTCTCCATGTTACCGACCCGATCCGCTTTGATGCGTTCTCGACAGGTGTCGCTATAATAGCTGCATTACAACAGGAATACCCTGGACAGTTCCGTTTTCTTGAAGGGGTGTATGAATTCAACAGTACATGGCCGGCATTCGACCTGCTGTGCGGTAATGGGAAGGTCAGGAAACTACTGGAGGATTCCTGTCCGATGGATATTGTCAGAAATTCATGGGCAAAAGAAGCTGATAATTTCCGGATGTCAAAGGAAGCCTACCACCTTTACTGAACAGACCCTCATGCAGACACTTGACCTGATCATCCTCACCGCCTTCCTGGGAGCGACACTCCTTACCGGAATCCTGCAGGGGAAGAGCAACCGTACCAGTAACGATTTTTTCCTGGGAGGAAGAGCCCTGCCCTGGCCAGTGGCGATGCTTTCGATCGTCGCCACGGAAACATCGGTATTGACCTTTGTGAGCATTCCCGGGGTGGCTTACAGGGGAGACTGGACCTTCCTGCAGCTTGCTGCTGGCTACATCATTGGAAGACTGCTGGTCAGCACCCTCCTGCTGCCAGCCTACTTCAGGCAGGGCGTGACCTCGATTTACGAAGTGCTCGGCAGGAAGTTCGGTATCGGCATACAAAAACTGGCTTCAGCGACATTCCTCACCACAAGGATTCTTGCCGACGGTGTCAGGTTCCTTGCAACAGCAGTTGTCGTGGAAGCCGTTACGGGATGGCCTACCTCGCTGTCGGTCATCGTCATAGGTGTCGTCACCCTGACCTATACCCTGTCGGGCGGGATTAGGACAGTCGTCTGGCTCGACAGCATGCAGTTCATGCTCTATCTTTTCGGCGGTCTTGTCACCATTGCATTTATCCTCGACCACTTGGGCCTATCGCTTTTTGGTGCCCTGCAGACCCTTCATGATGCAGGAAAGCTAACCATTATAAATACCGACAGCCACATTTTGACCAACCCTTGGGCTTTTTGGGGTGCAGTCACGGGCGGAGCCCTCCTTTCGCTGGCATCGCATGGCATCGACTATATGATGGTACAGCGAGCCTTGGTCTGCGAATCCCTTTCCTCTGCCCGGAAAGCCATGATAGGCAGCGGTATGTTCGTCTTCACGCAGTTCACGGTCTTCCTGCTTGCGGGCTCCCTGATCTACCTCTACGCTGAAGGAGCACCGATGCAAAAGGACAGGGAATTTGCCTACTTCATCGTCAACGAACTTCCCGTCGGACTGAGAGGTATCCTTCTGGCAGGGGTTCTTTCAGCAGCAATGTCAACCCTCAGTTCCTCGATCAATGCCCTCGCTTCGTCAACGGTTACCGATTTCATGGGAGGGAACGCGTCAATCAAAACATCGCGATTCATCAGCCTTGCCTGGGCAGCCATACTGATCGGCATCGCCCTTCTCTTTGACGAAAACGATACTGCAATAATTATTCTTGGCTTGCAGATAGCTTCCTTTACCTATGGAGGGCTACTTGGGCTTTTTCTGCTGGCCCGGTCATCAATGCGACCCGCGCCGGCAAGCCTGGCAACAGGCCTCCTGGCAAGCATGGCTGTTGTCATTGTGCTCATGCAGACGACGAACCTTGCCTGGACATGGTACATTTTATGTTCGACCATCACGAACATCTTGGTAACATCAGCGACCGAAATCATACAAAAACAACGACATGAGCGGAAATAACTTGGCGACCGTCAAATAATTCCATAAATTATACTCAATAACAGTCACTTGAGCCACTCATATTCTTCAACAGGAGTATACAGATGGATAAATTTTCCGGAGCATTCACCCAGTGGGCCGTAGCCTATGGCAGGATAGTTGAAATTTTCACTGACGGACATTGGTGGGTGATGGGTGATTACATGGAAAATGTAGGTAAAACCACCAAGCGCTTGCTTAAAAATGCGTATCCCTACATCAAAGACGGTGGTTCTGCAGATATGATGAGAGGATCATCTCCAAAAATTTCAGGCTATGCCCAGCCAACAAAACCGGTAGAGAGCCGTTTCGGTAACTGAGCACTGTCCGCATGATATCGAATCACAGGCAGCCTTGAGCGTTATTCAAGGCTGCTTTTTGTGTTTCATCCCTTTGCAAGGCCCTCATAACAATACCCCAGTTCTTCCTGCGGCACGAGCTCTTCCGACTCGTTTACGGCTTCAAACGTCACATTGGCAGCAGCTGGCTCCCACAACGAAATCACCAGAAGCTCTGCAACGTCAGACCGCTCTATCCATCCACTCCAGAGCCTGTCCCCCTGCTCGGTATGTATCCTGTGCTCTAAAGGCTCACCATCCCTCAGGCCACCAGGCCTGATGATGGTATAGGATTTTCCCTGTACACAGAAGTTCTCTCTCAGGTGCTCTTCAGCTTCAAACTTCTTGCCAAGTACTCCTGCAAACAGGTTCAAGGGGTGATACCACCTGGTCACCGCCATTGAACTTACCAGCCCGAAATGGGTTACGCCAGCCTCCACAGCCTTGTCTACCAGTCTCTTCACACCATCCCGATCCACCTCTCCAGGAGAAGCTTCGCCGAAAAGCTCGCTTGAACCCAACGCTGAAATAACAGCACTGCATCCCTTTACTGCACTGGCCACATCTTCAGGGCTCTGTATGCGACCTTCTACCACGTCAACATCTCCCAGCATGGCTGCCTTCTCTGCTGACCTCACCAACACTCTCACAGGTATACCGTAATGCTGCAAACGCTTTACCACCCAACGCCCTGTTTTCCCGGTTGCACCAGCAACCAGCACCTTCCCTGTATACTTCTTGCCTTGTTCCATAAGAGCCCCCTTACAGGATTTAATTTATCCGGCTTACTATTTACTGCTATAACTTCACAACACCCTATTTTGTTTCCTTGCATGATTTTTGCTTTTTTGCAGCTCATTACAACCACAACAGATACCAGCAACGATGAGTGTTGTCCTGATGATTATAGCCTCGGCTTGCTTCGGCACCATGGCCGCACTGATAAAGGCCATTGGTCCGGACCTGCCGATTCCCGAAATCATCCTGTTCAGGAGTATCATCCCCCTGCCATTTTTCCTTGCACTCCTCGCTCTCAAGAAAAAAAGGATCATCGCAAGCGCCCGAAAAACAATGCTCATGAGGGCCGGGTTTGGCTTTCTTGCCATGAGCGGGTTCTACTATGCACTCACGCACATACCGCTGGCAGAAAGCGTTTTTCTCGGCAGAACACAGCCTCTTATTTTGGCACTGCTTGCACCGTGGATTCTTGATGAAAAACCTACTCCGGCCGTCTGGATCGCTATAGCGACCGGGCTGCTTGGCATTATCTTCATTATTCAACCTTCGTTCGGCTGGGCAGTAGCTGCCTGGGCCAGTATAGGTGCGGCTACCGCGTCTGCTGTAGCCCATCTTCTGGTCAGGAAACTTGGAAGGACAGACGAACCTGAAACCATCGTCACCAATTTTTTCATGGTGTCGGCTGTGCTGAGTGCCATATGGACAGGATCATCCTTTACCATGCCCGAAGGGTTCCTGTGGCTGCTGCTCGTAGGCATAGCCCTCTTTTCAACATTCGGGCAGTTTCTCATGACCCTTGCCTACCGTATGGACCATGCTCCGGTAGTTGCCGCTGCAAGTTACGCTTCGGTCATCTTTTCGATCGCTTACGGCTACATTTTCTGGCAGGAGGTCCCGACATACTCAACCTTTGCAGGCGGAGCCCTCATCATCCTTGGCTCGATCATACTGATACGCTCGAGAATATGAGCCTGACAAGGTGAAATGACCCTTTCGAGCTTATATTACAGCAGGAGCCCCTTCAGCAACACACAATGCGCCTGTCATGAAACACCCGCTATCCACAGCAGCACTATTACTGCTTGCCTCTGCGCCACTGGCAAACGTTAACGCCTTCGATACCGAACACTACCGCCTCATCAGGGAAGGCAGCGAATCGTGGAATTCCATGCGAAGCACCAGCCCCCTGGAACAGGTCGATCTTACGCGGACCGACCTGAAAGGTGTCGACCTTTCAGATCTAGACCTGCGTAACGCACTGCTCCAGAGAGCATCCCTGAAGGATGCAATCCTCAATGGCGCAATGCTCAGCAACGCAAACCTCTCTATGGCAAGAATGGAAGGTGTCACCATGAAAGCGGCAGCCCTCAATGACGCAACACTTACAGGGGCGGACCTCCAAGGGGCATTCATGAACCGCAGTGTCTTCACTTCAGCGAATCTCAACCTCGCCGACCTCAGGTGGAGCTCGCTGAGGGAAGCCGATCTCAGAGGCACCAGCCTTGAAAACACAAGGCTTTTCGGGGCAGACCTGCGCCAGGCAGACCTACGGGGCGCCAACTTTTCTGGGGCGACAATGCTGGGACAGGCAAAACTTGCCGGAGCGCTCTTCTCGAACAACACCATCATGCCGGACGGTAGACGGGCCACACGCCGCATGGCATCATCGAAGGGAGCACGTTACTAC
>JGI997J19993_1000222_pt1 | contig 18919 bp, 18 predicted proteins | sample Etolagbewater25m_FD_19993 | JGI IMG/M metagenome (IMG submission 19993)
TCAATTTTCGGCCACTTTGCGCCACAAAAACCTAGAGCCTATTTATGGAAAATACCCCTCAAAACCTAAAACAATGCGCCCAACTGCTAACTGAATCGGGTAATTACCAAGTATTACGCCACTTAAAAGCCAGCCAACACTTTCAGCAAAACAAACCCGATAACGTGCATAAGGTTTGCATTATTGATACCGAAACCACTGGACTCGACACCGACGTCTGCGAAATTATTGAACTGGGTTATCAGATTGTCGAATTTGATTCGCATGGCAACTTCTATCAAGTTTTGGCGGCACGTAACTACCTGCAAGAGCCCAAGAGTGAAATCTCTGCAGAAGTCACTAAGGTCACCGGTTTAACCCTAAAAGACGTTAAAGGGCACAGTATTCCGTGGCAAGAGGTGGAAAAAGAGTTGGCCGATGTGCAGTTGTGCGTGGCACACAATGCCGGTTTTGACCGCCCGGTTGTAGAGCGGTATTCAGACGTCTTTGTGAATAAAATCTGGGGCTGTTCAGTGGCACAAATTGATTGGTTTGAATTGGCCGATGTCGGTTCACGCAGTCAGGAATTTTTATGCTGGAAAGTCGGTCAATTTTACTACGGTGCACACCGTGCTTTGGACGATGTGCAAGCGCTCACTGAACTGCTGGCGCAACCGATTTCAAAAGACCAAAACCCTGCGTTTCACTATCTATTGCAAGCCGTTCGCGTCAGTAAATCGTTGATAAAAGCCACCGGCGCACCGTTTGACGTTAAAGACGCATTACGCGGGCGCAGTTACCGCTGGAACGTCACGGCACGCGTTTGGCAAAAAGTGATTGACGAATCCAAACTGCAAGAAGAGTTAGCGTGGTTAATTGAACACAATACGCCTAATCCAACCGTGATTAAACTCAAAGCCACCGATAGTTTTTCTGTGCGTGCGAATTAACAGGGAGCTTAACCACGAAGACACGGAGGCACGAAGCTTTTGTAAAAGAAGGCTAAAGCCTTCGCCCCTTATTGTTTTTAATTTCTATGCCGTATTTGTGTTTATAAATTAGCTGGGCGCAGACTTTAGTCTGCTTGGTTAAAAGGTTGGCAGGCCTGTTGATTTTGATTTGGTTATGAGTCTTAAATAACAATAATAAATTTCCAAAACAGGGCTCTAGCCTCTAAAATAAAACCCCTAAATAGGTGCAAAGTTGCACAGCTCTTTTCACAGACCTTCTCCTCCTCTGTTTAACTTTAAAGGATAGCCACCATGCCCAGTCGACCCAATCTATTCACCACCTGTTATGTGTTGAGAGTTGTTGGCCAACGCGGCCTAAAGTTCAAAGCCAAAAATCGTAGTCGTGCATATTTAGACGAGCTAGCAAGAACGATGTTAGCAGAACCTAAAAACCATTACACTAGCTACGAAATTCATAAAAGTGATGCCTCAAACAATGAGATGACCACCAATAACGAAGCCGCATTTATGTAAACTTACTCGCTTGAGTTTTGCTTATTAGTGCTTAAAAATAAATTAAAACCAACCACTCAAAGTTAACAGGCCTGCCAAGTTTGTCACCCCCAATAAATCGGACTATACTGAATATTCTTGAATCTTTATATTTAGAACTCAATTCGATTTAAGGGGGATTTCATGTCGCACATACTTGCTACCACCGAAGAAGAACGCAGCGCACTGCAACATCTATTAAATAAGCAGATACCCACTCACCGCAAAGCTACAGCGACCGAACTGCTTGGTTAATGGCTTGTTGTGCTGAACTGGCCTACGTTAAATTTAACCCTCTGCTACCAGAGAGCCTGCAAAAAGACACCTTTTTAAAGCACATTGAAACCCTGCTGGGCGAACAGAAAAAATCGGCCGTGGTTAAGCTGATTGACCTGCTTGGCTACGACCATTAAGAGCTTAAAAAGCTCATTAATGAACTGCAATTGCTCAATTTAAAACTCATCGAAACCTTTGATAAAAACGGTTCACAGGCGATTTTACTGAGCTATCAAGACAGTCTGATTTTGGCGTTTAGAGGCACCGAACCCAGCAGTGTTAAAGATATTCGTTCCGATGCCGAGGGCTATAAAGTGACGTGTCCCAGTGGCGGCTATAATCACAGTGGTTTTTCAAAGGCCTACGCGCAGATTGGTGATCAAATTCAAGACCGTTTAAATCAAGATGATTGCAAAGACAAACTGCTGTTTATTACCGGTCACAATTTAGGTGGTTCTTTGGCGACCGTGGCCACAAAAGTTCTGAAGCACCAAGGTCAAATTGGCGCTTGTTACACCTTTGGTTCGCCACGCGTTGGCGATATTGAGTGGATTGGCAATGTTAAAGACTCCATCTATCGAATTGTCAATGCCGCTGATGCGGTGACCATGTTACCGTCCGGCGACGCCACCGTTTGGATACTGGAGTGGCTGGCAAAATTGATTCCACAATTTGGACACGCTTGGGGCAAACCGCTTTCAGATCATTCGATTCAGATTTATCGCAAAAAACTCGAGCGCATTGCAGAAATTCGCAACCCAGAATAACGCAAGCTCTACGCCAATAAAAAAGGCCGGATTGATTTAATTCAACCCGACCTTTTTTTAGGCTTATGTTAGACCGATTAGACGCCAATTAAGGCACTGTAAACACCTCTGACACACCACGTCCCCGCACATCCGAAGCAGCAGAGAGTTCGGCTTGATTCAAAATTAACTGCACATCTCCCATATAGTTATTCTTTTTAAGGTTATACCCCATCAACTCTAATGCGCTCTGAGTCTCTGCTGACAGTTCTGGATTGTAGGCAATTTGGTCTTTCGGTAACAATTGATGATGTACTCGAGGCGCATCCACCGCTTGTTGGGCGTTCATACCTTCGTCCACCACATTAACAATCGTTTGAAACACCGAGGTAATAATGGTCGAACCACCCGGCGTTCCGACCACCATTTCAATCTGATTGTCTTTTAACACAAGGGTGGGCGACATTGACGATAACATGCGTTTTTCAGGCGCAACCTCATTGGCTTTGCCGCCAACCACACCAAACACATTCGCCACGCCCGGTTTGGTTGAAAAATCATCCATCTCGTTATTCATCAAAAAACCGGCTTCTGGAATGACTACGCCACTGCCAAAGGGCATATTCAAGGTATAAGTATTGGAAACCGCATTACCGTTTGAATCCATAATCGAAAAATGCGTGGTTTCTGGCGTTTCGATTTTGCCATGACGCATGGTTTCAGAATCGGAAATCTCATCCATCAACACGCTTTGACTGCGTTTAGATAAGTAGTCATCCGAGATTAAAGAGCTGACAGGCACCGTTACAAAGTCCGGGTCACCCAAAAAGTGCGCTCGATCGGCATACACACGTTTTTCCAGTTCGGCATAAAAATGCGCTTTAATGGCCTGTTCTGGCACACCGTCATTTCTGGCTTTGATTAAGGCTTGCTCAAATTGCGGTTGCAACAACTGTTTCATTTTTAACAGTTGCACAATCGCCACGCCGCCCGAACTGGGTGGCGGTGCCGAAACTACGGTACGATTTTGCCACTGCCCCACCACCGGCTGGCGCCATTTTGCTTCATAGGCTTGCAAGTCGGCTAGGGTAATTAAGCCGTCATGTTTTTGCATATGCGCCACTAAATGTTTTGCGGTGGTGCCTTGGTAAAAATCGTCTGCGCCTTGGTTGGCAATGCGCGTCAAGGTCTTAGCCAACAGGGGTTGCTTAAATACCGTTCCGGTTTTTAAAGCACCAAAATAGTTACTAAAATTCAACGGTGTGGTCGACTTATTGGCAATCCAGTTTTGATACCACTGCACTGTGCTCTCCAACTCTCTGGAGACCACAAAGCCTTTTTCGGCCAAATCGATTGCTGGTTGCAACAGTTGCCTCCAAGACACAGAACCAAAACGCTGATGCACTTGCCACAAACCCATTACCGTGCCTGGGACGCCGGAGGCTTGGTAGCCCACCAATGAACGATAGGGAATGACATTTTTGTTCTGGTCTAAGTAGAGGTCACGAAATGCCGCTTTGGGGGCTTTTTCACGATAATCTAAGAAGTGAACAGACAGCGTTTCTGGGTTAGAGTCATGCTTTGTCTTTGCCAAACTGGGCGTAAACAGCGTCATAAAACCACCGCCACCTAAATTGCCCGCTTCTGGATAAGTTACCGCCAAGACAAACCCAGCGGCCACTGCGGCATCAATCGCATTACCGCCGTCTAATAAAACCTGTTTGGCGACTTGTGCACTGTATTTATCCGGCATGGCAACCGCCGCTTGATGAGTGGTTTTTACTGAAGCTGAAGTTGCGTGCACCGACAGGCTAAACAGTAACCCAACACTGCCTATTAAACCAAACACACCCAATCGAATGGCTTTTACCTTCATTACCTTATTCACACTCACCTCCGCTTTTTAAACCAAACAAACACCAAACAAAGTCAGCAGGCTGCCTGTCTTGAATGACTCACTTATCAATATGAGCGTTATGATAACGTATTTTAAAGCTTGTTTTTAAAGGCTTTTTAAGCGCGTTTAGACGATTTAGGCGTGGTTTTGTGAAGGCTGAAGCCTTCACCCTGTTGTGTTATGTTGTATTTGGGTCTTTGTACTGTGTGATCTGTAAATCGTTGAGGCGCAGGCTTTAGCTTGCTAGGTTTAAAAGTCAGCAGGCCTGTCTATTTTGAAGAAGGTCAATTTAACGTGCAGGGTCAATATTACCAGCAATGCTGTTATTCAGTCGGAACCAACCGGTCACGCTCACACGTGGTTGTAAAGTAGGTAACACCTCGTGTGGAATCTGTTCACTCATAAATACCACCAACTTGCCCATCTCAGGTGCCACGGTCGCCAGAATTTGGCTGGAGTCTTCGTTATAAATGACCAGCTCGCCGCCCCAATCGGGTTGCCAATTCGGGTTTAGATACAGTACGGTGGTCACCATACGGTTAGCGTTGCCGCGAAAACTATCGAGGTGTTTTTTGTAAAAATCGCCTTTTTTATACAATGCAAAATGTGATTCATACTCAAACAAGCCCAAAAACAGCGCTCGATTGAGCTGCATTTGTAATTCGGACATCTGTGCCAAATACTGTATTTGTGCGGCTGTTTGACTATTTAGCCATTTAATTTGATCACGGCGCACATCCCTGTTGAGTTGATGCAATTCACCGCGCCCCACCCCTGCACGTTGCAAAGCACCCACTTCATCGTAGGTTTCGACCTCTGCCAACAGCGTTTCGCACAAGCTATCCGATACGGCATTTGGCCACTCAAACCAGCCGTGATCAACCAAGTTATCCAATAAGACATCAAGGGTTTTGGGTGTTAAATTCAGGGTTAAATCCAGTGACATTTTTGCATCTCTCCAAATACCCCAACGCGCTTTATTGGGTGCGCGGAGTATGCGCTCAAGTGACTGAATTAGCAATCATTAATTAATAAGAATGGTAATGATTTTAGTTATATTTTAAAGCGTGGAATGGGGGCATCCAGCGTGGCTGAAATCGCTAAAATCAGTTCACGCTCAACGTTGGCAATTTGGCCGTCGCGTTCAATGCAGGCTTGCAAACCGAGCATAATTTGATTTTTAACCGCCAACGAGCAGTGCGCGAGTTTTTCAGTGGCATGATTAAAGTCATTGTCGGAATAAGCACTCACCTGAACAGGTTCACTAAGTTCTAAACCACAGGCTTGTAAACCTGCCTGAAAAGCCGCTTCTATTTGCAGCTCTGAATCGGATGCATTGACGTTATCGTGGCCATAAAACGCCAGCATTGAGAGTAACAATCGCACCGGAACGTGCACTTGTTGAATACGCTTATAAAGCACGCGATTTGGTTTAGCCAAGCCAAAATGCACCTCTAAGAAACGGCTGACTAAACGCATAATCGTCTGTTCGTAAATATCGGCTTGCCCGTCCAGTTCTACAATTGCGTTCATTAACTTTTTAAAGTCTTGATATTGCGCATCCGACATCTCTTTTAACGCAGGTAAAGCGCCCTCTATCAATCTAAGTCGTTGCTCTAACCGCAAAATCGGCAATGCCATCAGCCAATTTAAAACCATTTTCTCTAACCCAGGTATCCCTCGGTTTTGAGCAAACTCAGTCATCAGTTGATGCTGTGCCAACTGAGTCGATACTGGCAGGTTTTCGAGCGTTTTTATAGTCTCCGAAAGGCCGTCATGGCTATTTAACAACAAGGTCGCCAAAACCAACCCCATCGCCTCGCTGGGATCTTGTGCTTGTTGAGCCAGCTGGCGGTAATCATCCTCATTGGCTTGCTTTGTCTCTGTGGTTTGATGACGTTGATGGAACTTATTTTTTAAATCCATCTGAGCCGCTAGCGCGCCAGCGACGCTAACCGTTGCGGCCGTGACCAAGTTTTCTAAAAAGGCACTCTGTTGGTTTTTTGGGTGGTTGACAGTATCGTTGGGTTGATTTGAATGATTAGCCATGACAGGCACAGCGGGTAGCAAAAACTGACCATCCCAATCTGGTTGCAATAACGCAATACGCTCGGCTAAGGGCGGATGGGTGGCAAACAAAAAATTAAGGGGTGTGCGGAAAACTTGGCCAAAAAACAGATGGGTAAACTGCGTGCTGTCAGTATGAATTAAGCGGGTGCCCATCTCGTCGCCCCCAATCACTTTTAATGCGTCCGCCACCGCTGAGGGGTCGCGGGTAAATTGCACCGCAGAGGCATCGGCTAAATATTCACGTTGCCGACTGACCGCTGCCTGAATCATGCGTCCAAACAATCCACCGAGCCAACCAATTAAACGTAAGGCAATGCCCACTAACACAATCGCACCTGAACGTTTACCGCACCGACTTGAACTACGACTGGAGCGGCTTGCATACCCAAGACGACTGCTGCCCGATAACACGCGCCCCACTAACCCCACAAATTCAATGCCGGTGACCAACATAATCAAGCGAATATTGAGGCGCATATCGCCATTTAAAATGTGACTAAATTCATGGCCAACCACGCCCTGCAATTGCGCACGATTGAGTTTATCGACCGCGCCTTGGATCAAACCAATCACCGCATCGGTGGGCGTTAAGCCAGCGGCAAAAGCGTTAATGGCGTCTTCGTCGGGCAAAATATACACATCGGGCGTGGGCATGCCCGATGCGATCGCCATCTCCTCGACCACATTCAAAACTTGGCGTTGATTCAAATCACGCGTATTGGCTAAGATCTTTTGACCGCCCAGAGACAGGGCCACCCCCTTGCCGCCTTTGGAGAGTTCACGCGCTTTGATGTAGGAGCTGGTAAATGCGCCCAACAGCACAAACGTTGCAACCGTGCTAAAGATAAGCCCGTCACTTGGATTCAGTTGAAAAAACCCACCGTGTACAGACTGAGATTGCACGCCAAGAAGGCGCAATAAAATCAACAGAACCCAACTGCTTACAAACGTAATCAACAGTAACGCAAGCAGATACAACACCACCAACCAGCGGGTTGCTTTGCGAGCGCGTTTTTGAGAGGCGAAAAAGTTCATTGAATTTATAACCAAATTGACCGTGCTTGAGCTTGGTTTGCAAAACGCAGCACGGTTAAGGTTCGATTAAAACGAGACTTCGGGAACCGCTTGAATCGCCTTGGTATCGGCAAACTCAAGCAATTGAGCATCGTGACCGTGACCAAAGGCGTTGGCCACGAAGATATTTGGAAAGCTCTGACGGTAGGTATTGTAGAACATGACAGAGTCATTATACGACTGGCGTGAAAAGGCCACTTTGTTCTCCGTGGTGCTTAACTCTTCNGTAAGTTGCAACATATTGGTATTGGTTTTGAGATCTGGNTAGGCTTCCATCACCACATTCAAACGCATTAAAGCGTCATTTAAACTGGCTTCACCTTGCGCTAATTGCGCGATATTTTGACCATTATAAGGGTGTTTTGCAGCCTCTTGCAGCAGGCCGGCAGCGTTATTACGTGCTTGCACCACCGCTTCTAATGTTTCCCGTTCATGAGTCATCGCTTGTTTAGCGACTTTGACAATATTCGGAATCAAATCGTGGCGACGTTTTAATTGCACCTCTATTTGCGAAAAGGCATTTAAAAAACGGTTACGCAAACTCACCAAAGTGTTAAAGATGATAATTAAATACGCCATCACCAAAACCACCAACCCTAATAAAATCATTAAAAACGTACCCATATCGCCCCAACTCACTCTTTAATTGTTTTATTTTAAAAATAACGGTTTTAAAAGTTAGCAGGCCTGCTTAAACGCTAAGCCCTCGCTAAACCCCTATTTTTTATACGTTAACTGCAATCTTTCTTCCACTATACGCAAAAAATAACGCCTCGTAAAACGAAGAAATCGAGCCAATCAATAAATACGATTTAACCGCCATAACAACGCAAATCAGCGTGACGTCAATGAATCGGCAAGGTAATCTAAAAATCTAAACGTTATCTTCATATTTAAGTATTTTGTATGAGCGGTAATTCTTTATAATGAGTTCAACCCATTTTAAGAACCTGTGGTTTTAAAAGCCTCATTAAATTTTAATATCGCTAACCAGGTTTTTTAACGCTTACTCGTTCACCCCGTAAAGGAGTCATTTATGCAAAAATCCATTCCGCTCTTCTTAGTTGCTTTACTTACCTTTGGCCTAGTTAGCACTAGCGCTTCTGCAGACCCATACAACGAAACCGTTGAGCGCTTTCACAAAGCCAATGAATCCAAAGACTTTTTTGCTGATGCTTATGGCTTTGCCGTCTTTCCAACCGTTGGTAAAGCGGGCATTGGGCTAGGCGGTGCATTTGGGCAAGGTCGAGTTTATAAAGGGCTAAAACACATGGGCGATGCGGAACTTTGGCAACTAAGTTGGGGCTTTCAGTTAGGCGGACAAGCGTACAGCCAAATTATCTTCTTCCAAGATGAACGCGCCTACAACGATTTTACCAACGGTAATTTTGAGTTTTCAGCTCAAGCGTCAGCCGCCGTCATTACCGCGGGTGCCTCAGCAGAAGCATCTACAAAAGGGATTGGCGCATCTGCGGGAATCAATAAAGATGAAAACAAAACGGCAGGTCAGTATTACAAAGGCATGGCAACCTTTATGATTATTAAAGGCGGGTTAATGTACGAAGCCTCGTTAGCCGGCCAGACCTTTACCTTTACACCAAAAGCGGAAACTGGAAATACTGGCTTAATGGAATAGCATTTGCTGACCTTAACAGATCTAAAGTCTAAATAGTTAGATAGGTTAAAAGGGCTTTTAAAGCCCTTTTTTTTATGCCCGATTACCTCTAAACAATCTACCCCTCCCCTTCAGGAGTAACCGTCACCGCTGCCGTTCCAGAGCCAAGCACCTATGCGTTAATGTTAGCGGGGCTAGGTTTAGTTGGCTTTATGGCTTCTCGTCGTAAAGCGGCTTAATCGGCAAAAAGATAAAAATAGCAACCCCGCTAATTTACCTTAGTAGGGTTTCTTGAAGCCTCGATGAATCATGGCATTCATCGGGGCTTTTTTTATTTCAAGCAAAAGCCTTATCTAACCCAAAATAATGCTTTTATTTCAGCGGTTTTTTGTATACAGTTCAGTTTTTAAACACACCCTTTCGCGGTGCCTTTAACAAGCACATTTAACGAAAATTTAAACTTTTTTGTTCTTTTGGAGAATAAAATTCATGAAAACATGGCTTACCCTGCTTAAATCAATTTTAGCTATCTCAACCCTTGGTTTGGCTTTATCCGCTCAGGCTCAAGAGGAGCTACACGTTTATAACTGGTCGGACTATATTGCGGAAGACACACTTAAAAACTTTGAAACCCAAACCGGAATCAAAGTCATTTATGATGTCTACGACTCTAACGAAGTGCTAGAAGCAAAGTTATTGGCCGGTAAAAGTGGCTACGATTTAGTGTTCCCAACGGCTCGCCCGTTCGTTGAACGTCACATTAAAGCGGGGCTTTACCAAAAGTTAGATAAAACGGTGTTAACCAATTACGCCAATCTGGATGCCGGCATTATGCAATCGCTAGCAGATATTGATACCGGTAATGCCTACGCTGTGCCTTATATGTGGGGAACCAGCGGCATTGGGGTGAACGTTAAAAAGGTTAAAGCAATTTTAGGTGACGACTATCCTCTTGATACGTGGGCGCTGTTCTTTGATCCAAAAGTAGCCGCTAAGCTGTCTAAGTGTGGTATTTCCTTAATGGACGATGTGACTGAAGTGTTTGCGGCAGCGCATGCTTATAAAGGCGAACCTACTGACGACTTTAGCAAAGCGTCTATTGAAAAAGCAACGAGCACCATTACCGCTGCCCGTCCGTATGTTCGTTATTTTCACTCTTCGCAATACATTAACGATTTAGCAAATGGCGATTTATGTGTCGCGCACGGTTACTCTGGTGATGTATTACAAGCGCGTGATCGTGCTGACGAAGCTAAAAACGGGGTTGAAATCGCTTACTTTGCACCCAAAGAAGGGGCGGTGGTTTGGACAGATGTGATGGTGATTCCAGCGGATGCACCCAACCCTAAAGCGGCACACTTGTTTATTAACTACTTACTGCAACCGGAAGTGATTGCGCCTATCTCTAACTATGTGGCTTATGCCAATGCCAACAGCAAAGCGACCGAGTTATTAGATGAAGAAGTGCGTAATGATGAAGGGATTTATCCCTCTGAAGACACGCGAAAAAACTTTATGGTGATTAAAAATCCAAAAGATAAAGAGTCACGTAATATGAACCGTGCTTGGACACGAATTAAAACCGGTCAATAACCGCTTTAATCTGTTTCAAATCGGATGTATAAGGTGAGGCTTTCTATTGAAACCTCACCTTTTATTATTTAATCCAGCCCATTTATTGACTCTCCTTCTTTCACTCATTTGGTAACGTAACGATATGCTTAAGCACGATTCTAAAACCCCGTTTGCAGAGCTCAACACCTCAGAAGACGAACCGATTATTGAGATACAAAACGTCACCAAAACGTTTGGCGATGTGTATGCGGTTGATGATGTCAGTCTAAAAATTTATCAAGGTGAGTTCTTTTCGTTATTGGGAGCATCGGGTTGCGGAAAAACCACCCTGTTACGACTACTGGCTGGGTTTGAGACGCCAACCGCAGGCCGTATTCTGTTAGATGGTCAAGATGTTACGCACTTACCGCCTTATGAGCGCCCGCTCAATATTATGTTGCAGTCTTATGCGCTGTTTCCGCACATGAGTGTGGCCGACAATATCGCCTTTGGTTTAAAACAAGAGAACATGCCCAAAGCACAAAGGATTGAGCGTGTTAATGAGATGATGCAGTTAGTGCAAATTGAAAAACTCGCCAACCGTAAACCACACCAACTCTCTGGTGGTCAAAAACAGCGAGTCGCTTTGGCACGCTCTTTAGCCAAACACCCAAAAATCCTTCTATTGGACGAACCCTTAGGTGCATTAGATAAAAAACTCCGTGAAGAGACCCAGTTTGAGTTGGTCAACATTCAAGAAAGGCTAGGTATTACCTTTATTGTCGTGACACACGATCAAGAAGAGGCCATGACCATGTCATCCAGAATTGCTCTTTTGCGAGATGGTCGTGTTAGCCAAGTGGACACTCCACGTCGTCTATACGAATACCCTTCAACCCGTTATTCGGCGAGTTTTATCGGCTCGATTAACCTGTTTGAAGGCACGGTGGTGTCACAACAAGATGACCAAGTACTAATTGATTCTGAAGAGGCGGGCGGACAATTACTGGTTAGACACTCACAACCTTTAGTAGCAGGGATGGATGTGACCGTGGCGGTGCGTCCTGAAAAAGTAAGGGTTACCGCGGGCTCTGAACAAGAACCCAATCATGTTCAAGGTATTATCAAAGAGATTGCCTATTTAGGAGATGTATCGATTTATCACGTTGACCTACCGACCGGCAAACGTATTCAATTTACCCAATCGAATATTCAGGCTTTAGCAGAGCAACCGCTCACGTGGGAAGAACGTGTTTGTTTATCTTGGCAAGCCAACTCCTGCAGTATTTTGGTCGAGTGATGTCCATGATTCAGCAAACACGAAAAGCCATTGGCCGAATCATTCCGCCATCCATTCAAAAACACAACTGGGGCAGAACCACCTTAATTGGACTGCCGTGGTTTTGGCTAGCGCTATTTTTCTTACTGCCGTTTCTGTTTGTTTTAAAAATAAGCCTCTCTGAAGCTGCCTTAATGCAACCGCCTTACTTGCCATTTATTCGCGGCATCGAAGACGGTTTAGTGACCTTGGTGGTGAATTTCAGCAACTACACACTTATTTTTGAAGACCCACTTTACGTAAATGCCCTGCTGAACTCGATGCAAATTGCGGCCATTTCAACTTTGCTGACCTTAATCATTGGCTACCCAATGGCGTATGCCATTGCTAAGGCACCCAAACACTGGCGCTTACCGCTGTTAATGCTGATTATTCTGCCGTTTTGGACCTCGTTTTTAATCCGTGTTTACGCTTGGATTGGTATTTTAAAAAACAACGGACTCTTCAACAACGCTTTAATGTGGCTGGGCATTACCGACCAACCCATTGAAATTCTGTATACGCCGGTTGCCGTGTATATCGGCATTATTTACTCCTACTTACCGTTTGTGATTTTGCCGTTGTACGCCACCCTTATTCGCATGGATAACTCGTTACTTGAAGCCGCTGCCGACTTAGGTTGTAAACCGTGGAAGCAATTTTTAACTATCACCCTACCGCTCTCTCTACCCGGGATTATTGCAGGATCCATGTTGGTATTTATTCCCGTTATGGGCGAGTTCGTCATCCCTGATTTACTTGGGGGGCCCAATAGTTTGATGATTGGTAAATTGATGTGGACGGAGTTCTTTAGCAATAAAGACTGGCCAGTTGCCTCTGCGTTGGCGGTAACGCTCTTGATTATTTTGATTATTCCATTTGTACTCTGGCAGCACTATGAACGCAGACAAGAGGAGAAACGCTCATGAAAAAAAGTCGATTCCCTCTTCTTATGACCATCTTAGTGTTTGGATATGCGTTTTTATATGGCCCCATTCTCAGCCTGATTATCTACTCATTTAATGAGAGTCGATTAGTCACCGTTTGGGGCGGTTGGAGCACCAAATGGTACGGCGAACTTTTGCAGAACCAAGCCATTTTAGATGCCGCTGGACTCAGCTTAAAAATTGCCGCCCTGAGTGCCACGTTTGCCATGATATTAGGTACCTTGGCGGCTTTGGCTTTAGTACGCTTTAAACGCTTTAAAGGTCGCAACGTCTTAGGGGTCATGGTGGCCGCTCCACTGGTCATGCCCGAAGTCATTCTGGGTCTGTCTTTATTGCTGTTGTTTGTGGCCATGGACGACTTACTCGGCTGGCCGTCTGGTCGTGGACAAACCACCATTATATTGGCGCACATGACCTTTGCAATGGCCTATGTTGCGGTGGTGGTGCGTTCACGTATCGCCCATCTTGACCAAAGTTTAGAAGAAGCTGCCATGGACTTAGGCGCTAAGCCCATTAAAGTGTTTTTTACCATCACCCTGCCCATTATCGCCCCCGCGCTTATGGCAGGCTGGTTACTGGCCTTTACCCTTTCGCTGGACGATTTAGTCGTTGCCAGTTTTGTCTCTGGTCCCGGTGCGACCACGCTTCCTATGGTGGTCTATTCCAGTGTTCGTTTAGGAGTGAGTCCACAAATTAATGCGTTGGCTACGTTAATTGTAGTGTTGGTGGGGATTGCGGTGGCCGTTGCCGGTTACGTGATGTACCGCCAAGAAAAAATTCGTCAAACCGAGATGCATCCCGATTCCAAGTAGCATCAGCCTAAAACACGTTGAACAGTCTAAAACCAAAGCCTCATTGACATTAACCATCAATGAGGCTTTTTCGTTTTTTATGCTTTATCGTAAATTAAACGTTAGCTTTCGTAATATTGTCACATAACGGTCATACCACTCTCATCTAACCTTAATAAATATCCCCTAAAGTAACTCCCGATTACTTATTACATTTATTCAAGGAATGCCCATGAAACTCAAAACATTACCCCTTGCACTCTTAACGGTATTTTCTACCTCAACCCTACTCGTGGGTTGTGGTGGAGAGGATGGAACTAACGGTACCGACGGCATCAATGCCACTTCACAAACCATCAGCTTAAGTGAACAAGGTCGTTATTTATCTGGCGTGTTTGATGAAAGTGCCGCCGAGATTGTCGCTTATGACGAAACCACCGAACAGACCTTTGTGGTCAATGCCAACTCGGGGCAAATTGATGTTTTAAACAGCTCAGATGTGACTAATCCCACCTTAAACCTATCTCTGAATTTAGCACAAGCCTTAGTCGATAACGATGTGGTTACTGCAATCAGTGAAGTGGGAGCGGCAAACTCAGTTGCCTCTTACAACGGTTTAATGGCCGTGGCGGTAGAAGCCAACCCAAAAACCGATGCAGGCTGGTTACTGTTTTATAAAACGGCTGACCTATCGTTTGTGAGTGCGGTTACCGTGGGCGCTTTGCCAGACATGCTAACGTTTACACCCGACGGTTCAAAAGTAGTCGTGGCCTGTGAAGGCGAACCCAATCTGGATTACAGCGTTGACCCAGAAGGGGAAATTTCGGTTATCGACATCACATGGGACGGCAGCACCCTAAGCACAACCTTAACGGAGTTGGGCTTTACCGAGTTTAATGTTGGCTCGAGTCGTTTCAACGAACTGCCCACTGAAAAAATGGTTTTAGACGGTTACAGCGCCAGCAATGCAGACAGCAAAGCCACCGTTGCGGAAAGCTTTGAACCGGAATACATTACGGTTAGCGAAGATAACGCAACGGCTTACATTACGCTGCAAGAGAACAATGCCATTGCAGTCGTCAACCTAACCAATAAAAGCATTGAGCGTATTATCGGATTAGGCTTCAAAGACCACTCAATTCCAGGTAATGAACTCGATGCCAGTCAAAAAGATGGCGTTAATATTAAAAACTGGCCAGTAATGGGCATGTACATGCCAGACAGCATTACCAGCATGACCTTTAACGGAAAAACCTATCTACTCACCGCTAACGAAGGCGATGACCGTCAAGATTGGTTAGAGAACGTCACCGACCAAGCCACTTGTGAAGCAGCCGGTTACTTCTTTGATGCCGGTGATAATTGCATCGACGCCTTCTCTGCTAAAGACTATTACAGCGCTGATAATGTGACCCTAGTAGATTCTGAAGGCAACCCATTTGCGTTAAGCAATGGCGGTTTTGGTGAAGACAACCAACTAAACCGTTTAAAGTTTTCCTACCACACAACCTTTGCCAAAAATGGCGGCACCGAATTTGAAAAGCTTTACGCCTATGGCGCTCGCTCCTTCTCGATTTACGACGCCGAAACCGGCAACCAAGTGTTTGATTCGGGCAGTGATTTTGAAACCCTAACGGCCAATCGTTATGGTGACCATTTTAATAACGACAACGCTGAAAACGCCGGTGACGACCGTTCTGATAACAAAGGCCCAGAACCCGAAGCCATTGCAGTCGGTAAAATCAATGGTCACACCTATGCGTTTATTGGTTTAGAGCGTATGGGCGGTATTATGGTTTATGATGTATCTAACCCAAACAGCCCAAGTTTTGTGGAATACATCAACAACCGTGATGTCTTCGCCGACCAAGCCAGCATCGAAGCCGGAACCGCCGGCGACTTTGGCCCAGAAGGCTTTAAGTTTGTGAGTGCAGACCACAGTCCATCTGGCAAACCGATGTTAATTGTCGGCAGTGAAGTCAGTGGAACCACCACGTTCTATAATATTGAAGTGAATACACTCGATTAATTCATAACGTTTTAAAATCCATAAAAAAAGCCCCAAACTCAGCAGGCCTGCTGGGTTTGGGGCTTTTTTTATTGTTGGCTTAACGATTTAAATTATCATTAAGCTTAACCGTCTTTAATTAGCTACGGCTGGTCACTTCTAACAAATGGTAACCAAATTGCGTTTTCACTGGGCCTTCAACCGAACCCACGTCTGCGCTAAAAACCACCTTATCAAATTCTGGCACCATCATACCCGGGCCAAACTGACCTAAATCACCGCCATTTGCGCTGGATGGGCAGTTTGAGTTGGCTTTTGCAACGTCCGCAAAGTCCGCACCGTTGGCGATTTGATCTTTCAATTCATTACATTTTTCTTCTGTGTCTACGAGGATGTGACGTGCCGTTGCTAAAGTCATCGGATTCCCTTTTATTTATTTATATGAGTGTTATCAATAATATCTTTTTTCAGATAGAAACAATATAGGGGTTTTTGATTGGGTTTCAAGGCTTTTCTCTATTTTTATAACGTAACCCCGCTTGAACATTTATAATATGCGCCATGACAAATTCAAACCAAACTCTGCACTCTACGTACGCCTCGATTCCTATGGAATCGGTTGGGCCTTTTAAACTAATTGGCGATGTTGAAACCGATGATTTAATGGTGCCAATGGCAACGTATGAAACCCCGCTATGGCCATCGGTTGCCCGTGGCGCACGCGTTTCTGCCCATGCGGGCGGGATTCGTGTAACCGTCGTCGATGAGCGCATGACGCGCTCCATTCTATTGGAAGCCCCCAATGCGGGCGTGGCGGTTAAACGCTTGCAAGACCTTAAAAACCGCCATGACGATATTCAAACGGTGGTGGCGCAGACCAGTCGATTTGCCAAACTCATCGACACTCATCATCAAGTGGTGGGTAATCTGATTTACCTACGGTTAGAGTTCACCACGGGCGATGCCTCTGGGCACAATATGGTGACCAATGCGGCGGATAAAATTATCCCGTGGATTTTGAATGAGTATGAAGATTTAGCGTACGTCTCCATCTCGGCCAACTATTGCACCGATAAAAAAGTTTCCGCGGTGAATGGCATTTTAGGTCGCGGCAAATATGTGGTCTGTGAAACCACGATTCCACGCAAACTTTGCCAACGCTTTTTAAAAACCACCCCCGAAGCGATTACCGACCTACACATTAAAAAGAACTTAATTGGTAGCATTGTGTCCGGTGGCTTGCGCACCGCGAATGCACACGTTGCTAACATGTTACTCGGCTTCTATTTGGCCACAGGGCAAGATGCGGCCAATATTGTCGAAGGCTCGCAAGCTATTAACCACGTTGAAGTGGATAAAAATGGCGACCTGTATTTTTCGACCACCTTGCCTAACTTAATTGTTGGCAGTGTCGGCAATGGCAAAGGGCTTGATTTTGTTTTAGAGAACTTACAGCAGTTAGGTTGTGCCAACCCAGATGTTGAACCGGGCGTTAATTCACGCCGTTTAGCCTGTATTGCCGGCGCTACGGCACTGTGTGGCGAACTCTCTTTAATGGCCGCGCAAACCAATCCGGGTGAGTTAATGCAGGCCCACATCAAACTCGAACGGGCGGCCAAAGATTAAACTGATGGCCAGCGATTTACACACAAAAAACGGTAGAGTGAATGTCTAACATTACGCAACGTAAACAAGACCATATTGATGCGGTACTTAATGATCCACTGGTAGAGCGTAAGCAAAGTGAATTTGACACCCTTCGGTTAATGCATCGCGCCTTGCCTGAAATTAATTTTTCTGAAGTGGACAGCTCGACAATCTTTTTAGGCTCACCGATTAGCTTCCCTTTTTTAATTGCCTCGATGACCGGCGGTGCCGCCAAAAATTTACAACACATTAATCAACACCTAGCGGAAGCCGCTGAAATTTGCCAAGTACCAATGGCCGTCGGTTCACAACGTGCCATGATGTTAGACAAAGCGGCTGCAGAAAGTTTTAACTTGCGCCAATATGCACCCAATGTGCCGCTTATTGCAAACATTGGTGCCGTACAACTCAACTACGGTTTTGGCTATGATGAAGCCCAAAGAGCGGTGGAAACCCTGCAAGCCGATGCACTGTATTTGCACTTAAACCCGTTACAAGAGCGTATACAGCCCGAAGGCGATACCAACTTTGCGCACCTAGCCGAAAAAATTCAAAGACTTTCCGAACAGCTCAATGTGCCAGTTATTCTTAAGGAGGTAGGCTCCGGACTTTCACCTGCCGACATTGAGCTGGGCTTGCAAGCGGGCATCAAGTGGTTTGATGTCGCGGGTCGCGGCGGCACCTCTTGGAGCCGAATTGAGGCACACCGTTCAGACAATGATTTAGGCATTTTATTTCAAGATTGGGGACTCACCACCGTCCAGTCATTACAGCTGGCCCAACCCTACCAGAATAGCGCACAGTTTATCGCAAGTGGCGGCATACGAAACGGTATCGATATGGCAAAATCTGTTATAATTGGCGGCCGTTTGTGCGGAGTGGCTGCGCCTCTGCTTTCATCGGCACTGGAATCCACGCAAGCAGTGGTAAAAACCATAGAACAATTTAAACAGGAGTTCGCCACGGCGCAATTTCTGTTAGGTGCGTCAACGGTAGACAACTTGCACTTAAACGACTCCTTACTGTTAAAGCCCTAAAAACCTTTTACGATAAATGATATTTTTGTGTAATTAACTAATTTCTAAGAAAGATTCTGCTTTAAATATGAATGTAGGCATAGACTTAATCCATTTCTCAACCTCAGACTATTACCTTGGTCTGGATACCTTTGCAGCTGAAAAACACATTGATGTTGACAAGTTTTATATAGGTATTGGTCAAGAGAAAATGTCGATTGCCCCGCCTGATGAAGATGTTGTTAGCCTTGCTGCCAAAGCCGCCGCCCCCATTCTTGCACAAATCAATAAATCTGAAATCAGTGCGATTTTATTTGCCACCGAATCCGGCGTTGACCAATCTAAATCAGCGGGTGTGTTTTTACACGGTCTGTTAGACATGTCACCACGCTGTCGTGTGGTTGAATTTAAACACGCTTGCTATTCGGGTGCGGCCGCTTTGCAAATGGCAACCGCTTTAGTGCACATGAACCCAAAAG